>Ga0316204_10006065_pt1 | contig 19037 bp, 14 predicted proteins | sample 6monrhotite_MG_2_FD_205661 | JGI IMG/M metagenome (GOLD analysis project Ga0316204, IMG submission 205661) | Microbial mat bacterial communities from mineral coupon in-situ incubated in ocean water Damariscotta River, Maine, United States -... | ecosystem: Environmental > Aquatic > Marine >...
GGATAGGCCACCACTGTGGCGCTCTCGATCAAGCGGGCGGCACGCAGGGTGACAAGATCAGGCGCGCCCGGCCCCAGCCCGACACCGTACAAAATTCCGGTCATCGCTTTACGAGGCTCCATTGTGTCACTGGCATCAAAGGGCGCCAGCCTGTCAGACGGCCCACCGGTTCAGCCCGATGAACCGACAGTTTCACCAGATCTCCGCCATGCGCTTTGTGCAGTGCGATCAGCTCTGCTTCGCTTTCCAATGTCACCGCATTCGCCACCAGACGCCCCAGCGGGCGCAGGGCATCCCATGCGCTAACAAATGTCTCCCGGCTCAGCCCGCCGCCAATGAAGATCGCGTCAGGCGCTTCAAGCCCCTCCAGCGCGTCAGGCACCAAACCCTCGACCAAGGCCAGTTTCGGTACGCCCAGCGCCAGAGCGTTGGCCGCTGCCATAGCCCGCCTGTCCGCACGCGGCTCAATGCCCACGGCGCGCGCATACCTTGCGGCCCGCATCCATTCGATCGCAACCGACCCGCAACCGCAGCCGATATCCCACAAGAGCGCCCCGCGCATCGGCATCAGCTTGGCCACTGTCGCCGCGCGGACTTCTTGCTTTGTCATCGTGCCGTCGGATTGAAACAGACCATCAGCCAACCCCGGGACACGCGGCAGCAGGGCAGCGTCAGGGGCTGCAACACAATGCACGGCAAGCGTATTGAACGCGGGCACCTCATGTCCCCAGCTTTCAGCCAACCCGTCAAAACGCGCTTCATCCTTGCCGCCCATCGCAGCCAGAACGGTCATGCGCGATTGGCCAAACCCGCGCGCGGTCAGAAATGCGGCAATCTGTGCCGGTGTCTCGGCCCCCGTTGTCAACACAAGCAATTGCGCATCCGGCTGGATAAAGGCGATCATCTGCTCGACCGGGCGACCATGCACCGTGAGCGTCTCGACATCAGGCAACGACCAGCCCATGCGGGCCGCGGCCAGTTGGAATGCCGAAAGCTGCGGATGATAGATGATTTCTGCGGGATCAATTGTGCGGCCAATTCGTGCGCCCACTGAAAACCACAAAGGATCACCTGTCGCCAGAATGACCACGCGCTTGCCGCGCAGATCCTCTATCGTGGAAATCAGCGCATCAAACGGATGCGGCCAGGCCAGACGCCTGGCGGTCAACCCTTCGGTCAGCGTATGATGGCGCTCACCGCCAATGATAATTTCGGCCGCCTCGACAACAGCGCGGGTCGCTGGCACAAGACCGCCCATCCCGTCCTCGCCAATGCCGACAATATGCAGCCAGGGATCAGCCATTGCTTGTCGCCCCCTGACGGTGGCTTCGCGCGGAATGCCCACAAGGCATGACAAGCACCAGATCAAACATCTTCAGGCAACCCCGCTGCCAGCGCATTCACCGCAGCCGAAGCCATGGCAGACCCGCCGCGCCGCCCGCGCAAGGCGACGTAATCGCACCCGCGCGGATTGGCGGCGAGTTCCGCTTTGCTTTCCGCCGCGCCCACGAAACCAACCGGGAAGCCGAGGATCACGGCAGGCTTTGGCCAGCCCGCATCCAGCAACTCCAGAAGGTGAAACAGCGCCGTCGGCGCGTTCCCGATGGCCACCACTGCTCCTTCCACGCGGTCGCGCCAAAGCTCAACCGCCGCAGCTGAGCGTGTGTTCGTGATATCTTGTGCAAGCGCCGGCACGCGCGGATCATTGAGCATCACAACCACATCATTCCCGGCAGGCAAATGCCGGCGAATGATCCCCGCGCCGACCATTTCGCAATCACAGAGTATCGGCGCACCAGCCTGCAACGCCGCATGCCCCGCCGCGGCAACCCCTTCTGAGAACGCCAGGCGGTCGGCAACCTCGACCATGCCACAGGCGTGGATCAGCCGGGTGATCAGCGGGTGCATCGCCGGCGCGAATCGTTCCAGACGCGCTTCTGCCCGCACCGTCGCAAAGCTTTGAGCGTAAATCATCCGGGGATCTGTTTGGTAGGGACGCAATGGCAGGCCTTTGTTTGGTGTGGCAACCACCGGAGCCTCCGGCGGGAGTATTTGAGGCAAGATGATGATTAACTTGTTTTGACTTTCCGGGCGCTTTCAGGCCCCAGCGGGTGCTTTGCATGAGGATAGATCGCATGATGATGATCGTGGCCATGGTCGTGGTGATGGTGGTGATCGTCGCCGTGGTGGTGATGGTGATGGTGATGGTGATCTGCCGCCTCAAGACGGCACATGCCCGTGCAGAAGGTATCACAGAGCGCACAATCGGCCACATTGGACCCTGGCGCATTGGCACCCTGCCCTTCGACATGGTGATGATGGCTTTCCTGCACGGCGCCCACTTCGCCTTCAAACCCCAGCACGGCTGTGCGATATTTGCACAGCACGCAGGTCGGAGGCGGGACCGCACCAAAGGCAGGATGGGTGCGATCTGCTGCGCTGATATGGTGGTGCTTGCCCTCCTCAAGCGCCAGAACCTGACTGCGATAGCCGCAAATACCGCAATTGGGCGGTGGTGTGTCGCCGACCTGTTCCATGATCCTTTCGGCAAATGTTTCCAGCACCTTGGGGTGATCGCCCAAATAGCGGGCCTTGATGAATTGGATATCAGAGTGTTCAGCCGCAACCTGATCGGTAAAACCGTAAATCCGGTCAATCAGGATGCCTGAGAACAGAAAATACGGAAACACGATCACGCGCCTGTAGGGCAGGCGTGCGACATGTTGCAGACAGGGCTCGACCAGCGGAAAGGTCACGCCGGAATAGCCAACTTCGCACCAGCCAAAGCCCATGCCCTCTTGCAGCATCCGCGCAATCTTGGACACGTTACCATTGGCGTCAGGGTCAGATGCGCCACGGCCGATCACAACAAGGCAGGTTTCGGTCAGGGGAAGTGCGCCATGTGCTGCGTTGGCCTGATCGACCGCATCCTGAATACGGCTCGCGGCGGCGGCGATCATCTTGGGATCAACGCCCAGTTCGCGGCCATATTGCACCGTCATGCCATGTTTGGCGCCATAGGTGTTCAGGACGGTGGGAATATCGTTCTTGGCATGCATCGCGGCAAAGAGCATGCCGGGCACCGCCAAAATCCGCGCGCAGCCTGCCGCGCGCAATCTGTCCAGACCATCGCGAATAACAGGGTTTGCAAACTCCAGATAGCCATAGTCCGTCATCCAGTCATCGGGCAGATAGGCGGGCAATTTGTCGGCCAAAGTCGCAAATTCATCAACGGCGGATTGGCTGCGCGATCCGTGACCGCATATCATGACACCGGTTTTCATGCGGTTTCCTTTCGCAGACCGCCCCAAAGAGCGACATAATTGAGCATACATGTCAGCACCCAGCGCATGGGCGTCCTCCGTTTGATCGCATTGCCAGAGAGCCCGCTGACCGGGGCTTTGACGACGAGATGCGCAGTTCCCAAATTGGGTCAACCGCGCCGTCTCCAACCTCTCTGGCCTTGAAATGGCTTCGTCAAGCGCAGGTATAGTCGGCGCGGCAGACCAGAGCAAACGCTTAAACGACCCAAATGCGCCGAGGGCGGCAAGGGTACTTGCCGGGCAGTCTGTGCATTGACGCACCAAACATGCGCCCTTATGCCAGTTTGTCTGCAGACGCAGTGGCGCTAGGTGATATTCAGAGCAGTTGAAGGAAAATCACGATGGGCCAGCTAGTGGACGGCGTCTGGCATGACGTTTGGTACAACACCAAAAAGAACGATGGCGCATTTGTGCGCAAGGATGCGCAATTTCGCAGCTGGGTGACAGCAGATGGCGCCGCCGGGCCATCTGGTGAGGGCGGCTTTCAGGCAGAAAGCGGGCGTTACCATCTCTATGTGTCTTATGCCTGTCCATGGGCGCATCGCACGCTGATCTTTCGCCAACTCAAAGACCTGAGCGACCACATCGGTATTTCCGTGGTGCATCCTGAGATGCTGTCAGATGGCTGGACCTTTCTGACGGACGACCACGGGGCCACCGGCGACCATCTCTTTGGGCTGCCCTTCGCGCGCGATATCTATCTCAAGGCCCGGCCTAATATGAATGGTCGCGTCACAGTGCCCATTCTTTGGGACAAGGACCACGGCACGATCGTTTCAAACGAAAGCGCCGAGATCATTCGCATGTTCAATTCGGCCTTCAACGACATCACCGGAAACACCGATGATTACTGGCCGGAGGACCTGCGCGACGCGATCGCACCTGTGAATGACCGGATCTACGATACCTTCAACAACGGTGTCTACAAGGCAGGCTTCGCGACCACGCAAGAGGCTTATGACAAGGCCGTTCACCCGGTCTTTGAGACGTTGGACTGGCTGGAAGAGCGGCTGGCCGGCAACCGCTATCTGATGGGCGACAGGCTGACAGAGGCGGACTGGCGGCTTTGGACAACACTCGTCCGGTTCGATGCAGTCTATCATCTGCACTTCAAGTGTAACCGCAAGCGGATCGCGGACTATCCCAATCTGTCAGGCTTTATGCGCGAGCTTTATCAGATGCCGGGTATCGCCGGGACTGTGAACCTGCCCCACATCGTGCGGCATTATCATTTCAGCCACGAATCCATCAATCCGCACCGGATCATTCCGATCAACCCCGAACCGAATTTTGAGGCGCCTCACGGTCGTGGTCCGTAGCGCCGTAATGATACACGATCGCCGCAAGATCCTGTGGCGGTGTCGCGGTTTTCACCAAGGCGCGTGCGTTTGTCGCGTGACGAAATATCGAGCCATCTGAGAAAAAGGTCGTGTCGGTCACAAAGACCACGTTGGCGTCAGGCTGCCGGAACTGAACCAGATCCGCGACCGCCAGCGCGCTGCCTTCGGCCAGAACGAGGTCCAGCACGATGACATCGAAGGGTTGTGTCTGGATAAGGTTGAGCGCGCAGGCAGCGGAGACTACGCGCGTCACATCGACGCCTAGACGTTCAAGATGGCGCTGCCAGACGCCGCCCAGATCCTCATTTATTTGGACAATCAAGGCGCGCATATCTACTTCCTGACTTTGGCGTTTCGTGGCATTGGTTGCCGGGTTCTTGACCGGATGTGAACACGACTGTGCCCAAATTCTTAACGAAAAGTTAACGTGGCGGCTGGCCTGTACTTAAAGGCAGGCTGATAAGCGGCACCTTGTGCAAATGGCAAAAATCCGCTTGAAGAGCAGGCGTAAATATCGGGCGAACAAGCATGACAACCTGGATCACGATCTGCGACACCTGCAAACAGGAAGGCTGGGAGAGCGGCGACATGGCGCAAACCGACGGCGAAGCACTTGCCGATCTGGTTGAAGCGGCAGCCACTGGCCTCAGCGATGTCAAAACGCGGCGCGTTTCTTGCCTGATGGGTTGCAAGAACGCCTGCAATGTCGCTGTGCAGGCGGCCGGAAAGCTGAATTATACGCTCGGTGCGTTTGAACCCACCGCCGAGGCTGCTGGCGGGATTGTGGCCTATGCCCTGTCGCACGCGGGGTCCCAAACAGGTCAGGTGCCGTATCGGGAGTGGCCGCAGGCGGTGAAAGGACATTTCGTGACCCGCCACCCGCCCCTGCCAAAAGACGAATGAGCGGCAGGCGCGATCATGGTGGCGGTCTGGATGCCGCAATCGCGGCCTATGGCGGGACACGGGACGATTGGCTTGATCTGTCAACCGGGATCAACCCGGTGCCTTATCCGATGCCTGCCCTGCCGGATGACGCCTGGACGGCGCTGCCGGATGAAGCGGCCTTCGCGCAGCTTTACGCGCGGGCCCGGCGGTTCTGGAACGTGCCCGACGAAGCCGCCATCCTTGGTGCCACGGGCGCATCCGCGATAATCGCCGCATTGCCGCGCGTGATCCCCCAAGGGGCAGTCTGCATTCCCGGCCCGACATATAATGAACATGGGGCGGCCTTCGGCGCGGCGGGATGGGCTTTGGGCCAAGACCCAAGTCACGCGCTGGTTGCGGTGCACCCCAACAACCCCGATGGGCATATCTGGCAGCTCGGTGATTTGACATCGGCCTATACTATTATCGACGAGAGCTTTTGCGACGTCAGCCCCGACCGATCACTGATCCACCTGACAACGCGCCCCGGTACGGTTGTCCTGAAAAGCTTTGGCAAGTTCTGGGGCCTTGCCGGCCTGCGGCTCGGGTTTGCGATTGGCGATCCTGCGATCATTGCGAAGCTGGCCGACCTGCTGGGTCCGTGGCAAATCTCCGGCCCGGCGCTTGCGATCGGAGCGGCGGCGCTGGCCGACCCCGCATGGGCCGAGAATACGCGCACGCGATTGGCGCGCGACGCGGCGCGTCTGGACGGGCTTGTCACCCAAAGCGGCGCAGAGATCGTCGGCGGCACGCCCCTCTTTCGGCTTTACCGCGTGGATAATGCGCAAGACATACAGGACCGCCTTGCACAGCATCACATCTGGTCGCGGGTCTTTCCCTATGCCCCCGAATGGCTGCGCCTTGGCCTGCCTGCCGCCGACCGCTGGGCGCAATTGGAAGCCGCGTTTTGATCCTTGTGATCGGCATGATCCTTGATGCCCTTCTGGGAGAGCCGCGCTGGCTCTGGTCACGCATCACGCATCCTGCGGTTCTGATGGGACGGCTGGTTGGATGGTGTGATGCGACCTTCAACAACGGCGACGACAGGCGGCTGATGGGGGGGCTCACCGTTCTGGGGCTTTGCCTTGTGGCAGGCGGATTGGGATGGATCATACAGCTGGCACCCGGCTACGGCCTTGATGTCGTCATCATCGCCGTGCTTTTGGCGCAAAAGTCACTGGCAGAGCATGTGCAGGCCACAGGTGACGCCTTGCGCCTTTCTGTGGGTGACGGGCGCAGAAGCGTTGCCAAGATCGTTGGGCGTGACACAAGCGATATGGACGGCGCGGCCGTAGCCCGATCCGCCATCGAAAGTGCGGCAGAAAACCTGTCTGACGGGGTAATCGCGCCGATCTTCTGGTTCGCGGTCGCGGGCCTGCCCGGGCTGCTGATCTACAAGATCACCAATACCGCCGACAGCATGATCGGCTATCGCACACCAAGGCATAAAGGTTTTGGCTGGGCGGCCGCGAGACTGGATGATCTGCTCAATCTGATTCCCGCACGGCTGACCGCCCTTCTCGTCTGGGCTGTCACGTCACGGCCCGCTTTCGAGGCGATCCTGCGCGACGCCCCCTTGCACCGCTCGCCCAACGCAGGCTGGCCCGAAGCCGCAATGGCACATGGGCTGGGGATCGCGCTCAGCGGGCCGCGCAGTTATGACGGAACCTTGCAGGACGACCCGTTCGTGAATGCAGAAGGCACCCAAGACCTGGGTCCGGGCGACATTGACCGCGCGGTCGCAGTCCTGTGGAAAACATGGGGCCTGACCCTTGCTCTGGCATTTGCCGGGGCTCTGCTGGCATGATTGGCTGCTCCAAACGCCTGTGACATGCACACTTGCGCCACCGCGTGTCACTGATACGGTTTGGAACAGGCCCATTTTCGGAGATTTCCATGCGCGCAGCAGCCCTCGCCCTTTCGCTTTTTGCAACCTCCGCCACGGCGCAACCCTGCGGAGGGCCGGTGAACGCCTTCATTGATGGCGTCAAAGCAGAAGCGCGCGCCGCCGGTATCCCGGCGCAAACCGTCGATGCCTTTTTTCAAGGCGCACAGGTTGACCCAGCCGTGATCGCCGCCGACCGCGCCCAGGGTGTGTTTCAACGCGATTTCATCAGCTTTTCCCGCGCTTTGATCAGCCAGAACCGGATCGACAATGGGCGCATCTACGGGGACCGCTTCGACAGCACTTTTGACGCCATCGAAGCGCGCTTCGGCATCCCGCGCGGCGTGCTCCTGGCGTTCTGGGCGTTTGAAACAGACTATGGCCAGGTGCAGGGCAGCTTTAACACCCGCAACGCATTGCTGACGCTGGCGCAGGACTGCCGCCGACCGGAGCTCTTTCGCCCACAGCTCATTGCCGCGATCGAGCTTTACCGCCGGGGGGGGATGGACCCGGCGACAACGACAGGGGCATGGGCGGGTGAAATCGGGCAGCTGCAAAAACTCCCGCGTGAGATTATCCGGCAGGGCATGGACGGCGATGGTGACGGGGTGGTTGACCTGAAGGGATCATCGCCCGATGCGCTGATGACCGGCGCAAGTGTCCTTTCCTCGCTGGGATGGCGGGCGAATGAACCCTGGTTGCAGGAAATCATCGTGCCTGCAAACCTCGATTGGGCACAAACAGGGCTGACCTCCAAAGCGCTGGTTGGCGATTGGGCGGCGCGCGGGGTGCGCGCGCGGCAAGGCGATCTGGGGCCGGCGAACCTGCAAGCCTCGGTCCTGTTGCCGATGGGGCGGGATGGGCCTGCCTTCCTCGCCTATCCGAATTTCGAGGTCTATTTCGACTGGAACAAGAGCTTTGTCTACGTCACAACCGCCGCCTATTTCGCGACCCGTCTGGGTGGGGCGCCGGTCTACAATGCCGGCAATCCGACGCCAGCCCTCAGCAGCGCGCAAATGCTGCAACTGCAAGAGAGACTGACACGCCGCGGCCATGATGTGGGCGGGATCGACGGTATTCTGGGGGCCATGACACGCGCAGCAGTGCAGGCCGAACAGGTGAAGCTGGGTTTGCCTGCGGATGCATGGCCGACCCCGGAGCTCTTGAGCAGGCTCCGATAGCGGCCCAGCCTCCGTTATTATTGGCCCAAAAATATCCCCGCCGGAGGCCTCTGCCCTAAGCCACCATCGCCGCCGCCCGTTTGAGATCAACCGACACAAGCTGCGATACGCCCTGCTCTCCCATGGTGACACCAAACAGCCGGTCCATCCGGCTCATGGTGACCGCGTGGTGCGTGATAATCAGAAACCGCGTCTCGGTGCGGCGCGTCATTTCGTCCAAAAGATCGCAAAAACGGGTCACGTTCGCATCATCAAGCGGTGCATCAACCTCGTCCAACACACAGATGGGGGCCGGATTGGCAAGGAACACCGCAAAGATCAGCGCCAGCGCGGTCAGCGTCTGCTCACCACCAGACAGCAGCGACAGGGTGCTGAGCTTCTTGCCGGGCGGCTGGCACATGATCTCGAGCCCTGCCTCCAGTGGATCATCGGATTCCACCAGCACCAGTTTGGCCTCACCCCCGCCAAAGAGATGGGTAAAGAGTAGACCGAAGCTTTCATTCACCTGCTCAAACGCCGTGAGCAACCGCTCGCGGCCCTCCTTGTTCAGGCTCGCAATGCCCGAGCGCAACGCCCCGATCGCCGCCTCAAGATCAGTTTTCTCGCTGACCAGCGTGTCATGTTCGACCTGTACCTCTTTCGCATCTTCTTCGGCGCGCAAGTTGACGGCGCCCAGGCTATCCCGCTGGCGCTTCAATGCGTTCACTTGTCTCTCGATCTCCTCTGCCGCCGGCATCCGGTCCACATCTGTTTCCAGCGTTTCGAGCAGTTTCTCAGGCGAGACCTCCTGCGCCTCCATGATCCGCTCTGCGGCATAGGCGACCGTCTCTTTGGCGGCATCCGATCGTGCTTCCGACCGCGCCCGCGCCTCGCGCGCCTCCGAGGCTTGGCGCTCCGCTTCGCGCTCCTGATGGCCAGTCTCACGCAGCACAGTATCCGCCTCGGCCAGCTTGTCGGCTGAGGCCTTGCGCCGCACCTCGGCCTCGTCAATTGCGTCGGCCAACTCCGCGCGCTTGGCGGCGATTTCCTCTGGTGCAGCCGTCGCCTCGGCCAATGCGGCCTCGGATTCTGCCTTGCGCTCGGCCAGTTCTGCGGTGCGCTTGTTGGCCGTTTCCAGCCGGTGCTTCCAGCCGCTGATTTCCTTGGTAATTTCTTGGCTGCGCTTCAGCCGTGTCTCGCCTTCGCGGCGCACTTCATCATGGGCAGACCGGCGCGACATCATGGTGATGCGGGCCGCCTCAACGGTCATTTTAACGTCCTCGACCGAGGCGCGCGCCGTATCCAGATCACCCAGTTCTGCGGCGGCCTTTTCAGCAGCAGCGAGGGCGCGACGGGCATTCAACGCCTCTTCCTCGTGGCGTTTCAAGGCAAGCCCGAGGCTTTCCATCTTGCCTTGCGACAGGTTGCGATCCGCCTCCGCGCGGCTGGCGGCCCGGTTGGCATCGGCCACGGCCCGGTCTGCATCGCGTCGCGCAAGGCGGGCCGCATGATCTGCCTCTGTCTGCTCCTTGAGCCGCCCGGTGAGCGCCTCATGCGCCTGAGCCGCGCCCAAAGCGGTGGCGGAAATTTCTTCAAGATCCCGCTTGAGTTCGGTCAGCCGGTTCAGTTGTTGCAGGCGCAAAGCCGCCGCAGAAGGCGCATCCTCGGCGCCTGCGCGGAAACCGTCCCACCGCCACAAATCGCCCTCGACTGACACCAGCCGCTGACCCGGCTTCAGATCGGCCTGCAAGCCCGGCCCGTCGGCGGCATCCACCAGACCGACCTGGCTCATGCGGCGGGCCAGAACCTCTGGCACTGTGACATGATTGATCAGCGCCAGGACTCCAGCGGGCAAATCCTGGGCGGCGGTGTAGCCGGGTAACAAAGCCCAGCCCGATTTCGCACTGGCATCCACCTCTGGCGCCCGCAGGTCATCGGCCAATGCCGCGCCGAGCGCCTTCTCATATCCGCCCTGTACACGGAGCAGATCAAGCACTTGCCCACCTTCGGCTGTGTCACGCTCGACCAGTCTGGCAAGGGCGGCGACCTCGGCGCGCAGCGCATTGGCCTCGCCTTCCGCCTCAGACCGCAGCGCCCGTGCATCGCTTTCACGCGCTTGGGTATCGGCCCGTGCGGCTTCGGCGGCAACCAGGGCCCTGTCCGCAGCATCGGCAGCGGCGAGGGCCGCTGACTCGGCCATGCCAGCCGCCATAAGATCGGCCTCCGCCTGCGTCAAAGCGCCTTCAGCCTCTGCCATCGCTGCCTTGGCCCGTGCCGCTTCATCTTCGCTCTTGGCAAGCGTCGTGCGGTTGTCGTCCAACAGGCGCTGTGCCGACTGGTGGCGGGCCGCCAGACGCGCCACATCCTCGGTCAGTTGCGCCAGATCCGCCTCGCGTTGTTGCAAGACACCCGCCGCTTCGCGCGCGGCAACCTGCGCCTCTTCCAGTCGCGTATCATGACCTTCGCTGACTTTTTCGATCTCGCGCGCTTCCCACTCAAGCCGCGTGATCGTTTCGCCTGCATCCTTGTTCAGCCCGCTTTCGCGGTCCATGTCGTGGGTCAGTTGTTCAATGCGCCTGCGCAGCGTCGCGATCATCTCAAGCGCGCGCTGCTCCTGATCTTTCAGCGTATCGCGCTGGACCCGCAGGCGTTGCAAGACGGCTGCCGCAATTGCCTCTTCCTCGCGCAGAGGTGGCAAGGCCTCTTCGGCCACGGCACGGCCCCTGGCCGCTTCACGCGCCGCCTTTTCCGCCTGCGCTGCCGTAGTCGTCCGCTCGCGCAATTGATCAGCGGCGGCCAACAGGGCCTCATCCGCTTCTTTCCAGCGACGGAACAGCAACATCCCCTCGGCGCGGCGCAGCTTGTCGCCAATCTCGCGATAGCGCGCGGCCTGTCTGGCCTGCCGCGCCAGTTGCCCCAGTTGCGTCGCCAATTGCTCGATCACGTCATCGACGCGGGTCAGGTTTGTTTCTGCCCCTCGCAGCTTCAGCTCCGCCTCATGGCGACGCTGATAAAGACCCGAAATCCCGGCCGCCTCTTCCAGAATCCGGCGGCGCGCCTTGGGCTTGGCATTGATCAGCTCTGAAATCTGGCCTTGACGCACCAGCGCCGGTGAATGCGCCCCGGTCGAGGCATCCGCAAACAGCATCTGCACATCACGCGCGCGCACGTCCTTGGCACCAACCTTATAGGCAGAGCCCGCATCACGGGTGATCCGGCGTATGATCTCAAGATTGTCGTTATCGTTGAAGGCCGCAGGGGCCAGCCGCTCACCATTGTCGATGACCAAGGAAACTTCGGCAAAGTTGCGCGCAGGTCGGGTCGCGGCCCCGGCAAAGATCACGTCCTCCATGCCGCCGCCACGCATTGCAGTCGGGCGGTTTTCGCCCATCACCCAGCGCAGGGCCTCCAGCAGGTTCGACTTGCCACAGCCGTTGGGGCCCACAACGCCCGTCAGACCATCTGCGATGATCAGATCGGTGGGGTCTACAAAGCTTTTAAAGCCATTCAGTCTCAGTTTGCTGAAGCGCAATGTTTTTGCCCGTATGATTCCTCAAGGTGGTAAAGCATCACCCTCTGCCGCACCACGAGTCAACGCCCAGAACGCTGCATGTGCCATGTTCCGCTGTCTTATCCACAAGATATTGCGGTTTTTGGTCATCTCGGTCTTTGACCTCAGTCTACCGGAGCCGTTCAGGGGCAGGCAAGTGTCGATTTCCACCTAGACGGAACGCCCCCATCATGCGCACAAAGCACACGGCGCTGCCCGTCACCGGAACGAGAGCGCCCTTGAAACTTCCTCGGCCTGACGCGAAAACCCTCCCGCACACGCTTTTCTGATAGGACACAGCCATGCCCGCCAAGATCCCCGCTACCGTGGTCACCGGCTTTCTCGGTGCCGGGAAAACCACATTGATCCGCCATATGCTGCAAAACGCCGAAGGCAGGCGGATCGCACTGATCATCAACGAGTTCGGAGATCTTGGGGTGGATGGTGATATCCTCAAAGGCTGTGGGGATGAGGTCTGCACGGAGGAGGATATCGTCGAGTTGTCCAATGGCTGCATCTGCTGCACGGTCGCCGATGATTTCATCCCCACGATGGAGGCCCTGCTCGCCCGCGATGACAAACCCGATCACATTGTCATCGAAACCTCTGGCCTTGCCTTGCCGCAACCTTTGATCCGCGCATTCAACTGGCCCGGCATTTCCACCAAAGTGACCGTCGATGGGGTCGTGACAGTTGTGGATGGCCGCGCGGTCCACGACGGCCAGTTTGCGCATAATGTGGCGGCCGTTGATGCCCAGCGCGCGCAGGACGAAAACCTTGACCACGAAACACCACTGTCCGAACTGTTTGAAGATCAGGTCGCCTGTGCCGATATGATCGTGGTGAACAAGACCGATCTGCTGGACGCATCAGAGGCCGAAAGCCTCAAGGACAAGCTCAAGTCTGAAGCGCGCAGCGGTGTGCAGGTTATCAAGGCGTCGATGGGTGCTCTGCCTGTCGATGTGCTGTTGGGCCAGGGCATCGGTGCCGAGGGCGACCTGGCCGCGCGGCACGAAATCCATCACCATCATCACCATGAGGACGACGACGCCCATGATCATGTGCACGAACATGGCCACGACGAATTCGAAAGCTTCATCGTAACCCGTGGCGAACTCGCTGACGCCAGCGGTTTCGCCGAACAGGTCGCGGATGTGATCCGCGCCAACAACATCCTGCGCCTGAAAGGTTTTGTCGCCATCGACGGCAAGCCCATGCGCCTGACATTGCAGGCCGTCGGGCCGCGCGTGGACACGTATTTCGACCAACCTTTCGGCGATGCCCCCCGCGAAACCCGTCTGGTGGTCATTGGCGAAACCGGGCTTGACCGGGCGGCAATCACGGCTGCCTTGCAAGCATGATCTTCGTCGAAAGAACAGATCCGCGTCACCCACAGGCCATGGCCTTGCTCAAGCAAAGCCATGCACTGATGCAGAGCCTGTTCCCGCCCGAGGATAACTTTTACCTCGACATTGACGATCTCGTGGCGCCCAACATCCACTTTTTCACGGCACGCCAAGGGGAAGAGATGATGGGCACAGGCGCACTCTTGGTGACGCCCGACTACGGCGAAGTAAAATCAATGTTCGTCTCGGAGGCCGCACGCGGCAAGGGAGCCGCCGCCGCCCTTCTGCGCCAGATCGAAGACACCGCCCGCGAAGAGGGTTTGTCCATGCTGAAACTCGAAACGGGCAACGCCCTGCACGCTGCCCACCGCCTCTACGTTCGGCACGGCTTCTCCGATTGCGGCATTTTCGGCAACTATGAAACCGCCAAAAGCGCGGCCTTCATGGAGAAGGCGCTGTGACGGCGCTTCAAACCACACCTTCAAAGGCGACCTGACATGCACCTGCTCGCCGCCACGCCCGGGGCAATCTCTGACGGCACCGAACCGGTTGATCTGGGCCAGACCCCCGCCGATGTGGTCATCATCTCTGCCGCCGATACGGAACTGGCCGCCCTGTCTGACGCCCGTGCCGAAATGACCAACCCGCCAACGCTTCGCCTTGCGAATATGATGCACCTGACCCACCCCATGTCGGTCGATCTGCATCTGGACGACTGCGCCACAAAATCCCGTCTGGTCATCGCGCGCATCCTCGGCGGCGCTGGCTACTGGAAATATGGCCTCACCCAATATGCCGCCCGGCTGCGCGCCGTGGGTGTCCCCTTTGTCGCCTTGCCCGGCGATGACAAACCCGATCCCGAACTGCGCGAACTCTCGACCGTCAGCGGTGAGGACTACGACACGCTCTGGTCCTATCTGGTAGAGGGCGGGCCAGAAAACAGCACCAACCTGTTGGCCTACGCCAAAGCCATGATCGACGGTGGTGACAAGCCGACCGCCCCTGCTCCGCTCCTGCGTGCAGGCGTCTATTGGCCGGGCGCAGGCATCGCCGACCTCTGTGTGGCGCAGGCCAGTTGGTCTGAAGGCGCGCCTATTGTCCCCATCATCTTCTACCGCGCGCTGGTACAAGGGGGTGGGCTCAACCCGATCAACCGGCTCACCCGCAGCCTGTCGCGCGCCGGGCTGAACCCGCTACCAATCTTCGTTGCCAGCCTCAAAGACCCGATCAGCACTGCCACCCTGCATCAGCTCTTCGCGGATGCTCCGCCCGATGTTATCCTCAACTGTACCGCCTTCGCCGTCGGCAGCCCGCACGATGGCGACGACAGTCCGCAAAACCCGCTCCTGAGCAATAACGCCCCGATCTTTCAAGTGATCCTGTCAGGGGCTGCAGAGGCCACATGGGCCGATGGCCTGCATGGGCTTACTGCCCGCGATATCGCGATGAACGTGGCCCTGCCAGAAGTAGACGGACGTATCCTTTCCCGCGCGGTCAGCTTCAAAGGCGAGGCGTTTTTCGACGCGGCCACCGAATGCCCCATCGCCACTTATCAGGCTCGCGGCGACCGGATCGACTTTGTGACGCAGTTGACCAAAAACTGGGCCGGCCTGAGGCGCACTTCTGCGGAAACCAAAAAGACCGCCCTCATCCTCGCCAACTATCCCAACAAGGACGGTCGGCTTGCCAATGGCGTCGGCCTCGACACGCCTGCCGCCACGGTCCACGTGCTGCACCTGCTCAAGTCCGAAGGGCATGAAGTCACGCCCCCCGGCGATAGTGCCGCACTGATGGCGCAAATCATGGCCGGGCCAACAAATTGGCTCACCGATCGGGCCGACAAAGAGGGCGGCGCATTCCTGCCGCTTGAAGCCTACAACCGATACTTCGAAGCGCTCCCTTGGGCGGCCAAGGAACAGATTACCGCGCGCTGGGGCCAGCCGGATCAAGACCCCTTCATCTTGGTCAAAAAACTCCCGCCGGAGGCTCCGACAGAGGCCGCAAGCACAGGTTTCGCTCTCAGCATCCATCGTTACGGCAACGCGGTCGTCGGCCTGCAACCTGCACGCGGCTATAACATTGATCCGACCGACACCTATCATTCCCCCGATCTGGTCCCGCCGCACAACTACCTCGCGTTCTACTTCTGGCTGCGCCACCACTGGGGGGCGGATGCCATCGTGCATATGGGCAAACACGGCAACCTTGAGTGGCTGCCGGGCAAGGCCGTCGCGCTGTCGGAAACCTGCTGGCCCGAGGCCGTCTTTGGCCCTGTGCCGCACATCTACCCTTTCATCGTCAACGATCCCGGCGAGGGGACCCAAGCCAAACGGCGCGCATCAGCCGTCATCATCGACCATTTGACCCCACCCCTGACGCGGGCCGAAAGCTATGGTCCGCTGCGCGATCTGGAAGCCCTTGTTGACGAATACTACGAAGCCGCAGGCGTAGACCCCCGCCGGCTCGCGCACCTGCGCCGGGAAATCCTCTTGCTCTCGGATGTCACCGGGCTGGCCAAAGACGCAGGCTTCACCGGCGATCAGGATGGTGACCTCGGCAAACTGGACGCCTATCTTTGCGAGCTCAAAGAAGCGCAAATCCGCGACGGTCTGCACATCTTCGGACAATCGCCAACAGGCCAGCAGGAACGCGACCTTGCCATCGCACTCGCCCGTGTGCCGCGTGGTAACGGAAAAGACCAAAACGCATCTCTGCTACGCGCGCTTGCCGCCGACCTCAGCCTCGGCATCGACCCGCTTGATTGCGATATGGCAGGCACACCACCGGAAAAGCCCGACGCCCTCGCCGATGGCACCACATGGCGGACAAACGGCGACACTATAGAGAAACTCGAAAACCTCTCCCAGCACATCATCACCCGCGAGAAGGCCCCGCCAGGGCCGATGAGCGCCGCGGTGCTGGCCGAGATCCAGTCAAACATCCTGCCGGCTGTCCAGGCCTGCGGCGCGGCTGAAGGTGCAGCGCTGCTCACGGCACTTTCCGGCAATTTCGTCCCTCCCGGCCCCTCTGGCGCACCCACACGCGGACGCATGGATGTGTTGCCAACCGGCCGCAACTTCTACTCCGTCGACAGCCGGGCCGTGCCAACGCCAACCGCTTGGGCGCTGGGCTGGAAATCCGCCAATCTGCTGATCGAAAAGCACCTGCAAGACCACGGCGACTGGCCCCGCAGCATGCTGGTCACCGCCTGGGGCACAGCCAATATGCGCACCGGTGGCGATGACATCGCCCAGGCCTTGGCGCTGATGGGCGTCAAACCCACATGGGACAGCGCAAACCGGCGGGTCACAGGTTTCGAGGTTTTGCCGCAATCCGTTCTGGGGCGTCCGAGGGTCGATGTCACCCTGCGGATCTCCGGCTTCTTCCGCGACGCCTTTCCCCAACTCATTGCATTGGTCGACAGCGCCGCGCGCGCAGTGCAGGCCATGGACGAACCCGCCGATCTCAACCCGGCGGCGGCACGCACCAAAGCGGGCCAGGACCAAACCCGTGTCTTTGGCTCCAAACCCGGCGCCTACGGGGCTGGCCTGCAAGCGCTTGTCGACGAACATATCTGGGCCGACAAATCCGACTTCGCCGAAGCCTATCTGGAATGGGGCAGCTACGCTTACGGACAAGGCGCGGAGGGCCGCAAGGACCGACAAGCCTTCGAAGCACGTCTTTCCCAGGCCGAGGCTATCGTCCAAAATCAGGACAACCGGGAACACGATATCCTCGACAGCGACGATTATTATCAGTTCGAAGGCGGGGCCGCTGCGGCGATCAGCACCCTGCAAGGTCAGGATCGGCCGATCTATCACAACGACCACTCCCGCCCTGAACGGCCGGTAATCCGCACGCTGGACGATGAAATCGGGCGCGTCGTCCGGTCGCGCGTTGTGAACCCGAAATGGATCGAGGGCGTGAAGCGCCACGGCTACAAAGGCGCGTTCGAAATCGCGGCAACCGTCGATTACCTCTTTGCTTTTGCCGCGACCACAGGCGCCGTGCGCAACCACCATTTCGATCTGGTGGAAGAAGCCTTCATCAAAGACGACGACACCCGCGACTTCATCGCCGACGCCAACGCCCCCGCCCTCAAGGAAATCGCCCAACGCCTGCAAGAGGCCATCGACCGCAACCTCTGGCAGCCCAAATCGAACTCCGCCCGTGCGCGCATCGCCGGGTTGTTGTAGGGTGGGTGCACCCCACGAACGCAAAAAAGGGACCACGATGACCGAAGATACCGACCGCCACGCCATGAAGATGGCCAAGAAAAAGGCCGCCCGCGACAAGATCATGGCGACAAAGACCGACCAAAAAGGCCTGGTCATCGTCCACACCGGCAAAGGCAAAGGCAAATCTTCCGCCGCCTTCGGCATGATCTTTCGCTGCATCGCCCACGACATGAAATGCGCGGTTGTGCAATTCATCAAGGGCGGCATGTCCACAGGCGAGCGTGACCTGATCCTGTCGAGGTTCAGCGACACCTGCGCGTTTCACACCATGGGCGAAGGGTTCACATGGGAAACGCAGGATAAATCGCGCGACACCGAAATGGCGCAAGCCGCATGGGCCAAAGCCAAAGAGCTTATCCTGGACGAAAGCAACCATATGGTGTTGCTCGATGAGATCAATATCGCGATCCGCTATGACTATGTGAGTGCGTCCGAGGTGGTGAGCTTCCTGCGCGACCACAAGCCCGAAATGACCCATGTGGTGCTGACAGGCCGAAACGCGCATGACGACCTGATCGAACTGGCCGATCTGGTCACCGAGATGGAACTGGTCAAACACCCTTTCCGCTCTGGCATCAAGGCGCAGATCGGGGTGGAATTCTAGGTCGCACCGACATGGCTACCCCCACCCTTGACCTTTCAACAGACCTGCTGCTGGCCAGCGGCACGCAGCGCGAAATCTATCGCCACCCCACTGACCCTGAAAAGCTGGTCAAGGTGCTGCGGAACATGCCCCTGACCAAAGGACGCGCCCGGCTGGCGACATTGACCGAAAGTTATTTTCCGCGCATCCGCAAACGCTGGGCCCGCAAGGAATATCAGGAATATCTGCGCCTGATGCTGGGACCATGGCCTGAGCCCATCCATCCGCCGATCACGCATATGTACGGCTTCGTCCAGACAAGCCTCGGCCTTGCCTGCCTGTCCGATGCGGTGCTGGACGGGAAAGATCTGGGAGAGACGCTCAAGGCCAAGACAACGGGCAAGACACTTTCGACATCCGATCTTGCCTTGCTGAACGACACGATCGAACGCTTCTACCGTTACGACATTCGCGCCGGCGACATGACCGCCCGAAACTTTGTTTTCGGGCACCGCCGGATCGGCGGCGTGCCGGGCCCGCGCGAGTGTGTGCTGGTCGATGGGTTTGGCGATATCCACGCGATCCCCATCCGCTCCTGGGGTCGTTTCTTCAATCGTTTCGGGCTTGACGATAGCTGCAAACGTCTGGCCCATAGAACGGGACTGACCTGGAACACCGCCACCCGTCA
>Ga0316204_10006066_pt1 | contig 19035 bp, 17 predicted proteins | sample 6monrhotite_MG_2_FD_205661 | JGI IMG/M metagenome (GOLD analysis project Ga0316204, IMG submission 205661) | Microbial mat bacterial communities from mineral coupon in-situ incubated in ocean water Damariscotta River, Maine, United States -... | ecosystem: Environmental > Aquatic > Marine >...
GTGTTTTTATTCAAATCATTTCATCTTAACTTTCAGACAAAATATATTTCCTATAATAAGTATCACAACTGGGGCTTGTCCAACATTGGATTAAGTCGCGGCTGCGCGCGACCTATCCTATTTTGTTAGGTTTCATTAAATCGAAACTCTTTCGGCACTTTGAGCCCGCTCGACAAGCTATAAATCCGACATTTAACCTCAGCCAAAAAATATGGAGTAAGAAATAAAAGTAAAAAATTTACCTATTCACATACCTCGCCTTAAAACTACGCCCTTTCATTTTTCCATTAACAATTTTATTTAAGGCTGCATTTGCAATGGTTCGCTCAACCGCTACATAGGCTTTTATGTCAAACATTTGAATCTTGCCAATTTGACGACCTTGGATCTCGCTTTCACCGGTCTGTTTTGATTTAGCGGTTAACGCGCCTAAAATATCTCCGGGACGAAGCTTTTGCTTTTTTCCACCACCTATTTGTAATGTTGCCATTTTGGCTTTTGGCATTGAGTGATCTAAATAGGAGTCCGCTGGTAGCGCTTCCATTTTGATACTTTGCTTCATATAATCTTCTAACTTGATGATTCGATGAATTTCATTTTCAGCAATAATTGTACAGGCGATTCCTTTACTGCCTGCTCTTCCTGTTCGACCGATTCGGTGAAGATGGGTTTCTGGATCTCTTGAAATTTGATAATTAATGACAGCATCTAAGTTATCGATATCTAAACCTCGCGCTGCCACATCGGTAGCCACTAAAACGGAAATGCTTTTGTTGGAAAACATCACTAAGGTTCTATCTCGGTCTTTTTGTTCTAAGTCACCATGTAACGCCAAACAATTAAAACCATAACTCGCCAATTCATCGGCGACAGATTGCGTTTCAACTTTTGTAGTACAAAATATCACGCTGGATTCTGGTTGATATTTTAACAAAATCAATCTCAAGGCTTTCATTCGTTGACTGTTATCTGTAACCTGAAAAAAGTGTTGATTAATACTGCTGCTATCATGAGTTGATTCAACTTTAACGGTTTCTGGATCTTTCATGATTGATTTTGTAATTGGCTTTATTTGATCGGGAAAGGTCGCACTAAATAATAGGGTTTGTCTTTTAGCAGGACAAAGAGAAAAAATTAGATCCAGCGCGGATTGAAATCCCATTTCTAACATTCTATCGGCTTCATCGAGTACCAAAGTATTTAAGTTATCAAGATTTAACCGCCCTTTATTTAAATGATCTTCGATTCTTCCTGGTGTACCAATAATAATGTGTGCGCCATGTTCAAGCGATCCAATTTGAGGGCCTAATGGCACGCCACCACAAAGGGTTAACACTTTAATATTGTGAATGCTTCGTGCAAGACGTCTAATTTCTTTAGCGACTTGGTCGGCAAGTTCTCTGGTGGGGCATAACACTAATGATTGAACGCGAAATTTTTTAACTTCTAAGTTATGTAATAAACCCAAACCAAAAGCGGCTGTTTTGCCTGAGCCGGTTTTACCTTGAGCAATGACATCTTTACCAGCTAAAATTAACGGTAAACTTTTTGCCTGTATTGGCGTCATTGATTGATAACCTAAAGTCGAAAGGTTATCTAACAATGAAGGATTCATGCTTAGGGAAGAAAAACTAGTTGTTATCACTTTTATTTAACCTAGGTTAATTTTTGTAACTATTCAGCGAGTAGTCAAAATTACCTGTAACTGCTCAGATTGTCACTGAAATAGGTCAAATCAAGGCAAAAAATGTGAATTTATAGGTATAAATGACCATTTTTGAACGAAGAGTTAGCTTATTTCAGGGACTAGCTGAGTTGTTATCAATTTTTTAACCATTTATTAGGATTAATTGCTTTACCTTGATGTCTAAGTTCAAAATAAAGTGCAGGTTGTTTTTGTCCGCCACTTTGGCCAAGAGTTGAAATCGACTCACCCGCTTCGACCCAGTCACCGACATCTTTATAGAGTGCTTGATTGTATCCGTACAAACTCATGTAACCCTTTCCATGATCAAGAATAAGTAAAAGACCAAATCCTCGTAACCAATCTGCGTAAACGACTCGACCGTGATGAATGGCTTCAATTTCAGATCCTTCCTTGCCGCCAATTAACACACCCGTGGAGCGTTGACCTCGATTGGTACTCGCGAATTTTATTAATTGCTTACCTCTCGCCGGCCATTTAAGTTTTCCTCGAAGGTTTTTAATTCCTTCAAGAGGTTGAGAGAAATCCATGTCTTCAATCGTCTCTTGAACAGAGTCAATTAATTGTTGAAGCTGTTGCGCGTTTATTTCTAATTCTGTTAGTTGATCACTGGCTGAATTAATTTCTTTTGCTAGCGACGCGACTAACTTTTCGCGTTTTTTCTTGAGAGATAAAAGCTGTTTGGTTTCCTCTTTTTTTGATTTTTGTAATACTTCTAGATCTTGAATTTCTTTTTGAATTGCCAAATCAACTGTTTTTAAATCTTCTAATATTTTTTGCAATTCATTAAGCTGTTTACTTCGGGCTTTATTCAAATAGTCATAATAAACCAACATCCGGCCTAACTTTTCTGGATCTTGTTGATTAAGTAACAGTTGTAAGTACTCTTGCTTTCCGTTCATATAAGCGGAGCGAAGTTGTTCAGCCAGCAATTTTTTCTGTTGATTTTTATTCTTTTGCAAACCCTTTTGTTTACGCTTTAGTTGGTTTAACTGTTTTTCTTTACGCTTTAATTGTGAATTAGTATTACGCAAAATCTTTGAAGCGGTTGCTATTTTTTTTTCTGAACTACGAAGTTTTTTTACGACCGATGACTGTTGTTTTTGTTTGCTTGCTAAATTTGATTGTAATAATTTTATTTTTCCTTTTAACTGTTCAAGTTCTATTTTTGCGGCTTCTTTTTCTTGGTCTATAGATCGGTCTATCGATTGGTCTAATGAATCATCTAACGATTGATCGCTCAGTTTTTCAGTATCACTCCAACTATTGGTTGAAACAATTAAAAGTAGAAAAATGAATATTGATTTTATCAACTAATACTACTCAACCAATTCCATTAGAGGCTTTCCTGTCATTTGCTCTGGGATAGGTAACCCTGCAATTGATAATAATGATGGAGCGACATCTGACAATACACCGCGCTCTGTAGTCGCTTTTGCAGTTCGACCCACATAAATAAATGGAACTAAAAAGTTAGTATGCGCTGTATGTGGCTGGCCAGTTTGATGATCGGCCATTTTTTCTGCATTGCCGTGGTCAGCAGTAATCATTGCTTCACCACCATGTTCTTTTAATGCTGTAATAATTCTTGCTAAACAGCTATCAAGCGCTTCTATTGCTTTAACCGTCGCATCAAAATTACCAGTATGTCCTACCATATCAGGATTGGCGAAGTTACAAATAATAAAATCGTATTTACCGGCTTCAATCGCTTGAACAAATTTATCCGTTAACAAGAGAGCATTCATTTCAGGCTGTAGGTCATAGGTTGCAACTTTTGGCGAAGGAATTAATTCTCGATCTTCTCCAATAAATGGTTTTTCTACGCCACCGCTGAAAAAGAAAGTCACATGAGCATATTTTTCTGTTTCAGCTATTCGAAGTTGTGTTTTTCCAAGATCTTGTAAGTGTTCACCTAACACTTTATCAAGATGAGCTGGCGCATAAGCACAGGTTGTTTTTATCGAATCAGCATATTGAGTTAGCATTACAAAATCTGCCAGTGCTAATTTGTTGCCTCGATCAAACTCAGTAAAGTTTTCATCTACAAAGACTTTTGTGATTTCTCTAGCGCGGTCAGCACGGTAGTTCATAAAGATTACAGCGTCGCCTGTTTGGATCTGCACTTTATCACCAATCAATGTTGGTTTTACAAATTCGTCATTTTCATCTCGGGCATAGGCTGCATTTAAACCATCCGTTGCATTTTCAGCATGAAAACAATCAGCCGAATCTAAAAAATCTTTGTCGGTTAACATCCGATAAGCGAGTTCCACACGATCCCAGCGTTGATCTCTATCCATTGCATAATATCGCCCAACTAAACTAGCTATCCTCGTTGATCCAGTTTGGTTAATCTGTCCAAGCTGATCTATCTGGTCAAGCTGTTCAATTTGATCAATATATTGTTGAGCACTTCTTGGCGGTGTATCTCGTCCATCTAAAAAAGCGTGCAGATATACTTTTTTTGCTCCTCGTTTTTCTGCCAATTGCATCGCCGCTTTAATGTGATCAATATGGCTATGTACGCCGCCATCAGATAGCAAACCCATAATATGAACCGCTTTATCGCCCGCTACAGCTTTATCAATTGCGTTAGTAATCGCGGAGTTTTGTTGAAACTCTCCATCTTCAATCGCCTTGCTTATGCGACTAAAATCTTGATAAACCACTCGTCCAGAACCTAAATTTAAATGACCAACCTCTGAGTTACCCATTTGCTGGTCAGGCAAACCAACGTCTGTTCCTGAGCCAGAAATTAAGGTATGAGGGTATGTATCCCACAGGTGATCCCAAGTAGGCGTTTTGGCTGCCATAATAGCGTTTGAATCAGGATCTTGACTATATCCCCATCCATCAAGAATGATTAAAGCGGTCGTTTGTTTTTTCATAGTTGGAATAGGGGATGTTCTACTGAGTTATGACCACAAATTATACAATTTAAGCTAGTTGGCGTATATAGCAGCAGACGGCATTTACTGATATTGAATCAACTCACTTTCTATTAAACCCGAATAATATACTTGCATTTTTAGGTAACGCGGGTATAGCTTTATTGAAATATAAACTCAAAACCAAGAGCATCAGGATGAGCTTGTTCCGTTTTAAAACCAATATGAACTTCTGAACCGATTGGCATCAAAGCCTTGCCAGGATCGATGTCTAAATAATTTTCTGGTGTGAAAAGCTTAACCGCAACTTGTTCCCCATTTTGGTTACTAAACACTATTTTAATCGTCGGATACGGCTGCTCAAAGTCAGCTTCATTAATCAAAAGTACTTTAATATCCAATAAATTTTCTTGTTCATCATCTGGAGAAAGCTGGCGTTGTAAGAGTTTTATTTTACTAACATCACGTTTTGCTTTTAATTCACAAGGAAGGTATTCACATACTGATTTAACTGTACCGCCCCAATTATCACTCCAGGCTAATGCTTGTCGGTTACTCCAAATTTGCTGTAAACCAACGAGAATCAAGATACTGAAGGTAACAACGATTAATTTTGATTTAATACCTGCTGTGTTCTCTTTAACCACTTCATCAAACTCATCAAGAGGGTCTGGCTCAGAATCCGTTTCTTCCATTTGCTCTGTGAGCTGATCAGAAAGATCTTCATAATCATTCTCTTCTAGCTGGTATTCGCTGCTTAAATCATCTTCTCTATCTAAACCATCTTCGTTATCTAAATCATGTTTAGTCTCTAATTCTTGCTCCTCTCGGTATGGTTCATCTAAAGCAACTTCATCGACACCATCGAGCTCTTCAACTTCAAGCTCTTCAACTTCAAGCTCTTCAACTTCAAGATCTTCAACTTCAAGATCTTCACCAACAATATCGTCTAGATCGGTAATATCGTCTAACTCGTCAAATGGTTCGACGTCATCTTCCGAAGCTTGTTCATAAGAAAAGTCATTTTCAAAATCCGTTGACTCTTCATCAAAATCAAACGCTTGATTTTCATAATCAAATTCGGTTAGTGGCTCTTGACGATTTAAATCATCGTCAATCTCAGAAATTTTTGGGTCGTTATCATCTAAATCTGATTCATTGTATGGCTCAGGTTCTTCTACTAAATCAGACTCTTCCGCTAATTCAAGTTCTTCTTCTAGTCCAGGTTCAGCGTCTAACCCTGACTCCTCTGCTAATTCAGCTTCTTCTTCTGGTTCAGATTCACCCTCTAACCCGACCCCCTCTGCTAATTCAACTTCCTCTTCTGGTTCAAATTCACCGTCTAATCCTGATCCCTCCGCTAATTCAGCTTCTTCTGGTTCAGATTCACCATCTAACCCTGACAGGTCTTCTAAAAATTCTGTTTCCTTTTCTATTTCAGGCTCTTCAGTAGAAGGATGAGTTTCTTCAAAGGTTGCTTCCTGTCTTTCTTCATTCGCTTGTTCATTGGTAATAGATGTGGAATCATTTTCGAAAGCTTTTTCAAGATTGGATTCTGTAGAATCAGACGTTAAAACTTTTGATGATGCAGAAGGGGAGAGCATGTAATCAGTCGCCTGAAAAATGGCTAAGCAAGCACCACAGCGAACTTTTCCTTCAGCCATTGACAATAACTTTTCAGTGACTTTAAACGCTGTATTACAAGTTGGGCAACGAGTATATAATGTTTTATTTTCCACTTTTGTCTCTCTCCAATGTTTGCGTTTAGCAAAGCTCGGTCGAAAAATTATCTATTATTGATATTTCTATTATTATATTTTTAACTAAAGTCTGAAAACTAGCCTTAGGCGATCTTTTTTCCTGATAATCGACTCCATTCTTCCTTAAACACGGGTTGCTCCATATCAAACCATTCAAGATAAGCTGTTCTGGTCACTTCTGCCTGATTATCTAAGATACCAGAAAGCGCGATCAATCCCGTTTCGTTACAATGACCAGCAATGTTAGCTGCCAATTCGACCAATGGTCCTGCAAGTATATTTGCTACAACAATATCCGTCGATATCTCCTCTAACACCGAAGGATAACCAACCACTAATTTTTCACCAAATACGTTATTTCGTCGGGCATTTTCTTTGGTCGCTAATATTGCTTGATCGTCAATATCCACCGCATAAACCTTAATTGCTCCTAGTTTTAACGCAGCAATCGCCAAGATCCCCGATCCACAGCCGTAGTCTATTAGTGTTTTACCTTGTAGGTCAATTGAATCTAACCATGACAAACATAAAGCCGTTGTTGGGTGAGTGCCTGTACCAAAGGCTAATCCGGGATCAAGCATCACGTTAACCGCATTTTCATCCTCAACAGGCTTCCAACTTGGGCATATCCATAACCTTGAACCAAACTTCATCGGCTCGAATCTGTCCATCCATTCTCTTTCCCAGTCTTTATCTTCTATTTGTTCAAACTTTTCACCTTGCGTTTGAGAAGATAGAGGATTGTTGCTCCAGCTCGCCAAAATAATTTGAGTATCAATTTCTGCATCAAATAACATCATCATTTGAACATCTTTCCACAGAGGTGTTTCACCGGGAGCAGGCTCTAGAATGGGAATATCTTTTGCGTCCATCAGAGTTACCGACAATGCTCCCATTTCAAGCATTGCATCACTAACAGCTTCTACGCTTTCTTCTGATGTTGTTAGTTTTAATTGTAACCAGGGCATTAATATTACCTTTTTATAAGATTTCTTTTTTTAGCTGTCTTTTATTTTAGTTGTCTTATCAATTTTGGCTATAGTTTAGCCAATAAAATATCAAGTGATTGCGAAAGCTGAGAGATTTGACTATCGGATAATTCTTTTAACTTTTGCTGCCAAAAAGCTTGGCTTTCGGACTCTGCGACCTTCAACCCTTGTATTCCTTTTTGAGTTGGAACAATCCAACGCTGGCGAGCATCTTCTTTCGACTGTGCTCGAATAACCAATCCACGTTTTTGTAGTTCATCAACAATCTTAGACATAGTCGGTAGGGCAACCTCTTGATATTGCGCTAGTTCTTTTAAAGTCACGGGATTATGCTGTTTGATCATCCGTAAAACAGTTAGTTTAGCGGCAGAAAGCGATTGATGAGCATCAGTTTGTTCAAGCTGACGTAGCTTGCGGGATAATTGGTCGAGTTGTGAATGAAGCTGCATCAGTGAATACCTAAAACCATCAATTAATTAGCTAGACTAATTTATTTTATGGTAAGCCTGGCTAACTTGCAACTTTTAATTTAATTAATGTTTTTGTATAAAATCGAGTGAAAGTGCTTGATGAACTAGTCACCCTCAACTTTCATCGTTCTTGTGAGCAATTCTTTTGCCGCTTTTCGAGGATCTTGATTATTATAAATGATGTTATAGATTGATTGGCAAATTGGCATATCGACACCGAGCCGTTCCGCTAAATGGTAAACTTCTTTAGTGTTTCTAACACCTTCAACCACCTGACCAATGTCTTTTGCCGCTTGATCAAGCGATGCGCCTTTCCCTAAAGCTAAACCGAACCGTCTATTTCTCGACTGGTTGTCTGTACAGGTTAACACTAGATCTCCAAGTCCTGCCATTCCAGTAAAAGTTTCAATTTTGCCACCAAGCTTTTCACCTAATCGCATCATTTCCGCCAGCCCACGGGTGATCAAGGCTGTTCTTGCATTTGAACCAAAACCTAAACCATCACTAATACCGGCACCAATCGCCACCACATTTTTTATTGCGCCACCAAACTGAACACCTGCTAAATCAGAGCTTAAATAAACTCGAAAAGTATCATTAACCAATCGTTTAGTCAGATCGGCAGCAAATTGACTATCGTCAGCGGCCAATGTAATCGCAGTCGGAGATCCTGCCGCTAATTCTTTAGCAAAAGTTGGTCCTGATAACACACCTTTTGGAGTGTTTTTTCCAAAACCTTCTACCACTTGATCTTGTAAAAAATGTCCAGTATCTGGTTCGAGTCCCTTGCAAGCCCAAACTATTCTTACCTTTCCAGTTTTATATTGCTCAATTTGAGACAGCGTTTGCTGAAAAGCGTGGCTAGGAGTAACGATTAGAATATCAGAAACCCCATCAATGGTTTTTTCAAAGGATTCAAATAATTCAAGGGATTCAGGTAAAGGGATATCAGGTAAGTATTTATGATTAAAACCAGATTCTCTCATTGATCGAATTTGTTGCCCGTTTCGCGCCCAAAGACGAGTGGAGTTACCATTCTTAGCAAGAAGAATAGCCAATGCGGTACCAAAAGACCCTGCTCCTAATACCGCAATTGGATTTGATTGAATATCAATCATTAATCACTATTGAATAGTGGTATCGTTAGCTTCTGCAGAACCTTCAGATTGAGCTGCTGCTTGAGCTTGTTGTAGCTTTTGCATATAAAGCGCTTGGAAATTAACGGGTGCTAATTGAACTGCAGGAAAACCTGTTTTACCAATTAATGAAGCAATCGTTTCTCTAATATATGGATAAAGAGTATCTGGAGCCATTACGCTCAATGTATGTTGTAGCTGCTCTTCAGTCACGTTTTTAACCATAAAAATACCGGCTTGTTGAACTTCTGCTAAAAAGACAGTTTTTTCATCGTTTTCGGCTTTTACAGAAATAGTTAAAATAACTTCGAAGTTATCTTCAGCAAGAGTTCTAGATTTACTATTCATTTCCATTTTAATTTGAGGCTTATATTCAACAGAAAACATTTCTGGCAAATTTGGTGCTTCAAATGAGATGTCTTTTACATAAATTTTTTGTATTGCAGCTTGTGGAAGGTTTTGTTGCTCTTCGTTTGCTACTGCTGCTTCAGGATTTGTATCTGCTTGATCTGTCATAACTACTGTCTCTTATCTTATATTTTTTGTGAATGTTGCCTAAATCTAAATTGGATTAAGAATTAGGCCTAAATGTTAAATTTTTATTTTGTGTACTAAACCAATCAATAATCAGACTAGGTCTATTTCATTAATAGGTCTCTTTGTTAAAATGCCTATTTAACCACCGGTAAATTGTCTCCAACCCAAGAAGTCATGCCGCCCGTAAGCTTATAAACTTGCTGCATACCAGCTTTTTGTAAGGTACTGCAAGCACCAGCCACTGAAACCCCATTGGCACAAACCATAATGATGGGAGTGTTTTTATATTTTTCAAGCTTTTTAGTACTATCTTTTATTTTTGATAACGGAATATGAATCGCACCATGAATATGACCCTTGTTAAAATCGGCCTGAGGACGTATATCAATCACCACTCCGTTTTCTCGATTAACTAAATTAGTCAATATTTGTGAACTAACCCCTTTAGGACCAGATGCCATAAGGCGAAACTGAGTGACCGCCAGTAATATTGTTACTGTTAACCAAGCAGAAGAAAGTAATAGGTTATCTTGGCCAAACTGCATTAATTCATTCATTTTTATTCCAAACATGTTTCAATCTAAAAGAGGTTCTCTTTAATGCTAGCCATTTTTGATGCAGCATTTTTTCAGCACAAATGCGAGAAATAAAGAGGTCGAGTATTATACACAGCATTATTATGCTTATCTAATTAGTTTATGGCTGAAATCAATTCAATTCCAAAGAAATCGTAAGAATTCTGGTCAAGTCGACTAATTTCTATTTAATATCCCAATAATAAATAACAAAACCACTTGAAAAATCGAAGACATGGTACAATTTATTCAATGCCCAATTAGTCAACTTTATCGGCTTTAGATGAAAAGCCTCCGAGATTCTCCTTATGTTAGATGCTCAAAAAATTGAAAAAATTGCCACTAAATTTAGCCAAAGCATCCCTCCGGGAGCCAAAGCTTTTCAGCAAGATATCGAAAATAACTTCAAGCAGATCCTTCAATCCGTGGTTGCTAAAATGGATTTGGTTACCCGCGAAGAGTTTGATGTGCAAAAAAAGGTGTTGTCTAGAACTCGCGAAAAAATAGAAGTTTTAGAAAAGGCACTGGCTGAATTAGAAGAGCAAAAACAAAAAAGCTAACAATTATACTTTTTTTCTTTTTTTTGTTGCAGAATGTCGATTAGCCAAATATTGATCTAACTCATCAATAGGCATCGGCTTTGCGAAATAATAACCTTGTATATAATCACAGTTCTTATCTTTAAGAAATTGAGCTTGAGCCTCTTCTTCAACACCTTCAGCAACAACCTTAATGCCCAGTTTGTGTGACAATGCAATCATGGACTCCACGATATGTGAATCTCTTCCGTCTGCCAAAATATTATCAATAAAGGATTTATCAATTTTTAGCACATTAGCCGGAAAGTTCTTTAAATAGCTGAGTGAAGAGTAGCCTTTACCAAAATCATCTAATGCGATTGAAACCCCGATATCTGACAGCTCATTTAGTAGATGACTATTTCGCTCAACATGCTCAATCATAATATCTTCGGTTAATTCAATTTCTAAACAGCTTGCATCAAGCGAGCTTTCTTGAAGAGCTAAATAAATACTTTGTTTTAAATCACCTAACTTAAAATGTGAACCTGAAATATTAATCGCAAAGCTGAGATCACCATATTTTTCAGTCATTTTTTTGGCCGTTATACAGACTTGATTGATCACCCATTGCTCGACCCCAACCATCAACCCCATCTCTTCTAATATAGGAATAAAGTCCGCGGGAGAAACCACACCAATCACTGGATGATTCCAGCGTAGCAAAGCTTCAGCGCCACTCACTTGTTGATTTTCTGCTAGAACCTGAGGCTGAAAATAAATTTCGAACTCGCCTTTAATCATCGCTCGTCTTAAGCTCTTTTCTAATTCGAGTTTAATCCTTGCTTGCTCATTTAACTCATTAGTAAAAAAATGAAATTTATTTCGCCCCATTTCCTTTGCCTTACTTAACGCTATATCGGCACTTTTCATTAAGGTTTGCGGCTCTAACCCGCACTCAGGAAAATAAGCAATACCGATGCTCGTTGTGACGTATAGATCGTGGTTTCTAATCTTCACCACTGGCTCAACCGCTAATTGGATTTTTTTAGCAATTAGCGATAATTCCTTTTTACTTTTAGCGTCATCCAATAATATAGTAAATTCATCTCCTCCGATGCGCGCGACAATATCAGTTACCCTTACTGAACACTTTATTCGGTTTGCCAATTCTATAAGTAGCATATCGCCTATATCATGACCGAGAGAATCATTAATATGCTTAAACCGATCTAAACCCATAAACAATAAACCGAATGTTGAATGATGACGTTTAGCAAGACTAATCGAATGAGAAAGGTGCTCATAAAAAAGATAACGATTTGCCAACCCTGTTAACTGATCATGAGTGGCAAGAAAACTTAATTTCGCTTCTGTATGCCTTCTGCCGATAGCATGGCGAATTGTTCTATCAAGTAAAGTAGGGGACAGTTCACAAAGCGGGATACTATCAGAAACTCCCATCGACATAGCCTTTTCATCTATTAATCTATCGGTGTGAGATGAGATTAAAATAATTGGCACAGCAAGTTCTAGGTTAGCAAGTTCTTTTATAATTTGAAGATCAGGAGCTTCATTCGCATTTTGTACAATCAATACAATATCAAAATAATGCTTTATAAAAATTTCATCATCAAATTTTGACTGCCAGAATAGCTCATAAGATTGATGCTCGTTAACCGATAACATATTCTCTATTGAGATAAAATTTTTCTTGCTTGTTTCAAAAAGCAAAACACTAATCATCGTGGTTTCTTTTATTTAACACCTATCATTTCAGTATAGACAGGATATTAAATAAATGTGAAATTGCTCACACTATTTTAGAAATAATTTGTAAATAAATTGATGAATTAATTTCCCATAAGGTGGAAAGACAAACTTAGCAGAATAAAAACGCCCTCGATGTAAAATTGACTTGGTAGCACTAAAGGTCAGAAAACCCTCTTTCGCATGATAACGTCCCATACCCGATGAACCAATCCCACCAAAGGGCAAATCATCTTGCACCACATGATAAACTGTATCATTAATACAAACGCCTCCTGAATGAGTTTCTTTAACCACTTGATTTTGTAGTTCTTTATCATGACTAAACAAATAAAGAGCCAAAGGTCTTGGACGGGATTTAATTAATTCAATCGCTTCATCAATAGTTTTGTAAGTTAAAATCGGCAGTATAGGTGCAAAAATTTCTTGTTGCATAATCTCCATTGATGGATCGGTATTGACTAATAAAGTCAGTGGCTTTAAACGAAGGTGTTTTTCACTTTTATTTCCTAATGAGATAAGTTCACCTCCTTTAGTAATTGCATCCTCCAACCAAGCCTCAATTCTTGCGAACTGAGCATCGTTAATCATTGATGTATAATCACCACAATCAATATTTGGATAGAGTTTTGTAAACTGGTTTTTAAAACTTTCGATCAGAGGCTCTAACATCTTTTCTGAACAAAGAACATAATCAGGAGCCACACAAGTTTGTCCAGCATTAAGACATTTTCCATATAACATTCTTTCTACCGCAAAATCAGCGGGAACATCTTCTCCAATTAAAGCGGGTGATTTTCCACCCAATTCCAAAGTAACCGGCGTTAAGTTTTTAGCCGCAGCCGCCATTACCAGCTTTCCAACTTCAGTTGAGCCAGTAAAAATTAAATGTTCAAAAGGCAAAGAAGAAAAATCTGCCGCCATTTTAGCCCCACCTTCAACCATTAATACTTCATCTTTTAAAAAGGCTTCTTCGATAATTTCTGCCAATACTCGATTTGCATAGGGAGTATGTTCACTTGGTTTTATCATTGCTTTGTTACCAGCAGCAATTGCAGCAACAAGCGGCCCTAATGATAAAAGAACGGGATAATTCCACGGTGACATAATACCAATCACACCCAGCGGTTGATAAACAATTCGATTAACTGCCGGTTGATACAACCAAGAAACATTTCGTTTTTCTGATTTCATCCATTGCCTTAAATGCTTAACCGCATGATCAATCGACATCACCACAGGTAAGATATCCGCCAGCATGGTTTCATCAACCGAACGATGGCCAAAATCGGCAGAAATAGCTTTCGCGAGTTTTTCCTTATGTTTTATAAGCGCTTTTTTTAATGCTGTTAATTGTTGTTTTCTATTTTTTTCTGATGGAAAAGGCTTTTGCAAAAAGGCTTCTTTTTGTATCGTTAATTGCTCTTTCACATCGTGAATTGTATGTTGATTATTGAACGCGTTTTCTGGAAACTTTTTCATCGTCAAATTGCCTACTTTTTTATCTTGAATGAAATCATGCCAAGCTGCTCAAAATTCGCCTGATAGCTACCCACATTTGCAGGGATCATTTTCCCTAATGCGCCAGTAATTAAAAACTGACCTTTTCTTAAATGATAACCAGATTCTAATCTTTCGTTAACTAACCACAACAAAGCTTTCCATTGGTCATTGAGCGCATCGTTACCTTTTCCTTGATTAACAACCTTTATTTGATCATCCAAAGTATGTTCTAAACTGACATTAAGTGTATTTAATGAAAAAGAGAGAGGTAGACTAACCGGTTCACCTAACAAATATCGATTCGATATCGCATTTGAAGCAATAATATCTTGCCCTGTGATATTCTTTAAATCAAGAAATGCCAAGTTTGGCATTTCAATCACCGGCATGATCGATACTACTTTCTCTTTTAATATTTCTATTTCGTTGATTGGGCGATCAATATCTTCGGCCAAAATAAAGCCTATTTCCATTTCTAACATTAATTTTCGGTATTCAGAAAGTTTTAACTCATCAGTATGTCTCATGTTTCCCTGGACAAAAAGCACTCCAGAAATTGCGCCATTAACATTAAATTTTTTCTGCCCAGCTTGAGACGTTAAACCCGCTTTATAACCCGCAATTTCATCCCCAAATCCCAAACGTTTTTGTACATACAAATATTGAGCAACCAATGATTGCGTCATAGTTACTTCAGCAACCTCTTTAGAGATATGGGGCAGGCCAAGACCTTGTGCGGATGCCTGATACATATTTTCAGCAAAATCTTTAAGACCTGTCGATTTATTTTCGGCATTTACTGTTGGAATAAACAAAAGAAGGTAGAATAAGACGAATACTTTGACCATAAAAAACTCAAACTTTTTATTAACAACAAACTTAAAGATACACAAAGCCCCTATGGATGTCACACCAATTTTAGATAGCTTAAATCAAGCTCAACGCGATGCTGTTACTGCAAATACGCCAGCATTATTGGTTCTTGCTGGAGCCGGTTCAGGTAAAACACGGGTTTTGGTTCATCGAATTGCGTGGTTAATTGCAATGGAAAACCTATCGCCTCATGCAATTATGGCGGTGACATTTACCAATAAAGCTGCCCATGAAATGCGTTCACGAGTCGAAAACCTACTCGGTCGCTCTAGTAGCAGTATGTGGATCGGAACCTTTCATGGTCTTGCACATCGATTGCTACGTGCCCATGCAAAAGAGGCTGATTTGCCCGATACATTTCAGATCCTTGATTCCGACGATCAATTAAGAGTTATCAAGCGAGTCATGAAAGAGCTCAATCTTGATGAAAGTGAATGGCCAGCCAAACAAGCCCAGTGGTTTATTAATCATCAAAAGGATGAAGGCAAGCGCCCTTCGGATATTCAACACCGAGGCGATCTCTTTACCAGCACTCATACCAAAGTTTATTACCAATACCAAAATGCTTGCCAAGTGGGTGGTTTAGTCGATTTTGCTGAGCTGTTATTTAAAGCCTATGAGTTAATAAAAGACAAAAAACATCTGCGTGAACATTATCAAGAAAGGTTTAAACATTTATTAGTCGACGAGTTCCAAGATACCAACGGCATCCAATATGCCTGGATTAGGCTTCTCACTTCAAACGACTGCCGAATTTCTATTGTTGGCGATGATGATCAATCGATCTACGGCTGGCGTGGCGCAAAAATTGAGAATATCCAACGATTTGAAAAAGAATTTTCCGATAACATCATCATCAAATTAGAGCAGAACTACCGATCAACCGGTAATATTCTCAACGCGGCTAATGCTGTTATCGCCAATAACACCGAACGAATGGGTAAAAACCTTTGGACTGATGATAACGAGGGAGAGCCTATATCAGTCTATGCGGCCTTTAATGAACAAGAAGAGGCTCGTTTTATAGCGAGCCGAATTACCGACTGGTATCAACAAGGTAATGCTTATAAAGATTGTGCCATTTTGTATCGATCGAATGCTCAATCACGTGTTCTTGAAGAGTTTCTACTGCAAAGGCAAATTCCCTACCGTATCTATGGCGGTCTCAAGTTCTTCGAAAGAGCAGAAGTTAAAACGACTTTGGCCTATGTTAGACTAATGTATAACCGTCAAGATGATGCAGCCTTTGAACGAATTGTTAATGTACCAGCGAGAGCAATTGGCCCTAAAAGTGTTGAAATCATTCGTCAACGAGCGAGAGATAATGGCAGTACCTTGTGGGAAGCCGCTAAACAAATAGTTGAAGAAGTCGCCTTAGCACCTAAGGCCACAACTTCACTGGCCAATTTTTTATCACTGATTCATCATAACTTCGAAGAATTTTATGAATTGCCTTTATCAGAGCAAGTTCAATTAACCATTGAAAGCGCCGGATTAGATCAACTCTATGCAAAAGAAAAAGGTGAAAAAGCACTGGCTCGAAAAGAAAACTTGGCGGAACTAGCAAATGCCGCTCGCGAGTTTGATTACGATGATTATCCTGATCTTTCACCCATGACCGCATTTTTAGCACACGCATCACTTGAAGCTGGCGATACACAAGCCGAGCAATATGAAGATTGCGTTCAAATGATGACCCTTCATTCAGCCAAGGGGCTAGAATTTCCATTGGTGTTTATCGCCGGAATGGAAGAAAAACTCTTCCCTCATGTGATGTCAATGGAAGAGCCAGATAAATTAGAAGAAGAGAGGCGGTTAGCATACGTGGGGATAACTCGCGCAATGAAAAAGCTCTATCTTATTTATACAGAAAAAAGGCGGCTATATGGTAAAGAATCTTATCCTGCTGTTTCGCGTTTTATTCGCGAAATACCAGCGGAACTAAAAGAAGACGTCAGACTCAACAGCCAAATAAGCCAACCTGTATTTGCTCCTGCTCAAAGCAACAATGAAACCGGGTTTTCATTAGGCCAAATGGTGGAACATCCTAAATTTGGAGTAGGCGTTATTTTAAATTGTGAAGGTGATGGCTCTCAAGCGAGGGTACAGGTTAATTTTGATAGCGTTGGCGCTAAATGGTTGGTGCTAGCTTATGCGAGATTGACGGCTTGTTGATAACCATGGAGGCAAAGCTCACGTCGAGATTGGCGCTCCACCGAATTCAGGCAGATTGTTTCTTGGGTTGGAGTGAGCCTCTGTGCCGCGAAAAGCTTGAGAAAGAACAATTAACTTGCAAGATTTTTATCTAACAGCAACAAAATTCAGACAAAAAAAGACCCCAAAACACGCGTTTTGAGGTCCCACGGAATTTAGCTTGGGGAAACTAAACTCCAATCCCGCATAAATAGGAGGGGGTGCGGGAGGTGCATCATGCACCTATTAAGTGAGACGCAACAAAATCAAAATAGTTGCAGTTATCCTTTTTGAAAAATGTAAAAGTTTGTAACTGTTGCTTATCCTTTTGGAATTCCATAAAGCTGCGCTGCCGGGTTATACATTAACCATGAGGCTAATACATATTTATCATCAGAAACCGGCACACACCCTCTGTGTGTATGAGTAAAATTAACAGGAGCGAGAACCAAGCTGCCCTTAGATGGCTTGACTTTTAAGTTTTGATAAAAAAACTCTGTTTCGCCACCTTCTTCAATATCATTAAGATAAACTAGCCATAACAAGACTCGGTGCAATGATTTTTGACTCGGATCATTCGGGTGAGGATAATGTTCTGAATGCCAATGATGATAACCTCCCTTTCCTTTGGTGTATCGCTGGAGATTAATGCTATCTAATCGAAATATCATTTTAACCATATTTTCAATCTGTTGATCGTCTAGCTGGTTGATATCTTGATAGGTTACAGTGCGAATTTTATTGGTTTTAGGATCTTTAACAGAAGGGGAAATGGCTCCTGTTAATAAAAATGGGAACTCCCGAGCATAATCAACGGTCGCTTTTAAGATAATGTGAGAAAGCTGATTGCATTCTGCCTGCCAATCTTTATGCAAACTAATATAACAGTCAACACTGTCCTTTTTACTTTTATCAACACCAGCTCCCGTTCTTCCAGCTGATTTATCTGGAAAGGCTTCAAACTTGCTGATTAGATGGTCACAATATTCAGCTGATAAAGCGTTTTTAAACTCCATTATAAAATTAGACATGTTCAATTAACTCCACAGAATGATTTATTTTAGTTATTTTGTTTGGTCTGTGAATAGATCTTAGCCTAGAAATGGGTTAGATTAAACCAATCAAGAAGATATAAAGAAGGGAAACTATGAAAAAACCTATTCTAAAAACACTTTTACTCAGCATTTTCTGTTTAATTCAAACCTCTTGCGCTCAACAAAGCCAACCTGTTAAAAAGTTAAGCAGTCAAGAAGAAATAAAAAATATCATCGGTTTAAGCTGTGAAAATGATAACCAGTGCAAAGCAATTGGTTTTGGTGACTCGCCCTGTGGAGGTTATGCCAGCTATTTAGTTTATTCAGAAACCGATACTGATGTAACTCTGTTGAAAAAAATGGTGAATAAATATAATGCTCTAGATAAAATCAAAAATCAGAAACAGGGGATTGTTGGTATTTGTCGGCATATTCCCCCTCCAACAACTCAGTGTAACGCAAATTTATGTGTATCAACATCAGGCCATCATCTAACACATTAATTATTGAATTCGACAGGAAAACCGGCATGCTTACTATTTTAGCTAAACTACTGAAAGCCCTTAATTCTGAACAGTCCGCTGGCCAGCTAGCCATTGCAATCTCCTTATCTGTTATCTTAGGCTTTACACCCATATTTTCCTTGCATAACCTTTTTATTATTCTAGTTGCACTTTGGTTTAGAGTTAACTTAACTATTTTAATCGTTAGCTATCCTTTATTTGCCTTGCTAGGTTTTTTACTTTCTCCACTATTTGAAACCATTGGTCTATCGATATTACAAATGCCTTCTCTCAATTCTATGTGGGAAGCTTTTTTTAATACTTTAATCGGACGCTGGAGTAATTTCTATTACACAGGAGTGATGGGTTCTCTTTTTATTGGATTGATTGTCGCGGCCATTTTATTTCCGATAACCCAATTTTTAGTTTTAAGTTATCGAGATAATTTAAAGAATAGAATTGAACAATTTAAGATTATGAAATTTGTAAAAGCATCCAAATTTTGGCATGTCTACTCTCAGTAATTAGCAAAAAAGACTAGCCAAATTAATTAGAAATCAAATTACATTTAAGAAGAT
>Ga0316204_10006067_pt1 | contig 19035 bp, 16 predicted proteins | sample 6monrhotite_MG_2_FD_205661 | JGI IMG/M metagenome (GOLD analysis project Ga0316204, IMG submission 205661) | Microbial mat bacterial communities from mineral coupon in-situ incubated in ocean water Damariscotta River, Maine, United States -... | ecosystem: Environmental > Aquatic > Marine >...
GCACCGATCCGGTTACTGCCAATATCAAGCGCCACCAAAACCTCGACGGTTGTATCCGAAGCTTCGGCCGCCGTTGCCAATTCCAGACCATTATCAAAATTATCAAGCACCGTCATCATCCCGACAGACGTTCGATGAATATCTAGGAATCGCTGTATTTTTCGTGCACCGACCGAAGGGGTTGTAATCAATATGTTTTCTATGCACCCGTCGGAGAGTGCACAAGCCTCTCCCAATGTCGCACAGCAGACACCCAGCGCCCCGGAAGCAATTTGACGCTTCGCGATTTCAACGCATTTGTGCGTTTTTGCATGCGGGCGAAACCCAACGGAATTCGCTTTGCAGTAAGCCGCCATGCGAGCGATATTTTGCTCAAACGCGTCCAGATCAATGATCAGGGCGGGTGTATAAAGGCGCTTTAGTCCATCTGGCTCGCCGATCAATTCAGCGTTCGGTCCTAAATTTGTCATAGATTCCCACGTTGCTATCTATAAATAAATATGGCTTAAAGATTAGGACTTTCGCTCACACTGTAAAAGTCCTCATTCTCATAGGCTGATCGCGCCTAAAATCAAACCCGGGACATTGAATTCCAGGATGATCGAATATGCAATAGTCGTCGGCGTCGGACTTATCGGTGCCCTGCTGATGGGAATGATCGGTATTGGCAGCGCATTGTTATGTGTTCCTGCTTTGATTTTTGTTTTGCCTGCACTTGGTGTCGCCCCGGAATCCGTCGTGCATACGGCATTGGGTACGACAATGCTGGCAATCGGGTTACAATCCGTAACCTCTGTCATCGCGCACAACAAACGCGGCAATGTCGATTGGCAAGTACTGCGGACAACCCTACCCGGCGGTGTTGTCGGTATTATACTGGGCGTTTCTTTTACCAGCATATTATCGGGCGATGTACTGCGTATCATATTCGCCCTTTTCATTCTTTTTTCGGCAGGTCGTCTGGTCTTCGACAAATCCAAGGTGGCGGCCCACGATGTTGGCGGCAACACCAAAGGAAAAGGTGTGTTGGCGGCGGGAAGTTGCGCGATTGGTTTTCTAGCCAGTTTCATTGGTGCCGGCGGTGGTGTCTTCGCAGTCCCTTTTCTAAACTGGTGCGGCCTACAGATGCGCAGATGCGTCGGAACCTCAAATGCCAATGGCCTGCCCATCGCGTTGACCGGGGCGTTGACCTACGGTGTAACCGGTTATGCCGCAATTGGTTATTCGCAGATCCAGGTTGGATATATTCATTTGCCAACTTTCGTCGTCTTGGCCATCAGCGGCATGATTGCAGCCCCCTTGGGTGCGCGCCTCGCAAACGTGGTTTCAGCTAAAATTATCAAATGGTTTTTCGCCATCCTGGTCGTCGTCATTGCAACGCAAATGATCGTCGGCGGATGACCTGGTGCATAACCCGATAACCCTTTATTTTCCCTGGCAAAAAATCCAATTATGATGCTTGCCTAGGCCTTCGTTTCCTGTATATTCCGCCGCCTTAGAAGCTTCCTGCCGGGATTGGCCCGGCTATGCCCTGTATGTCAGGGAAGAGATAATCCGTAGGGAGAGTAAATTTGCCTCTATATGAAAGTGTGCTTATCGCACGCCAAGACGTATCTACGACGCAAGTCGATGATCTCGTCGCTAATTTCCAAAATGTAATTACCGAAAATGGTGGATCCGTTGGTAAAACGGAAATCTGGGGATTGCGTACGCTCGCGTACAAAATCAAGAAAAACCGCAAAGGCCACTATGTGCTCATGAACCTGGACGCACCTTCTGATGCGGTCCTGGAAATGGAACGCCAAATGCGTATTAACGAAGACATCCTTCGTTATATGACACTGCGCGTTGACGAGCACGAGACTGAGCCTTCTGCAATTGTTCGCAATAAGGGCTCTGAAGATCGCCCACGCGGCCGTGGTCGTTTTGATCGTGATGAGGGTGGCGAAGGCCGCCCATCAGCCGGTCGTCCGTCCAGTGAACCCGCTGCCGCAACAGAGACGCCAACCGTTGAAGCGGCACCTGCTGAAGCCGCGGCACCTGCTGAAGTCGCGACCCCCGTTGAAGGAGAAGCCTCATGAGCGAGCAAAGTTCTGCACCAAGTCGTCTTTCCTTTTTCCGTCGCCGCAAGAGCTGCCCATTCTCTGGCCCAAATGCACCGAAAATCGACTACAAAGACACACGGACGCTTTCGCGCTACGTTTCTGAACGTGGTAAGATTGTCCCCAGCCGCATCACAGCCGTTTCCGGTAAGAAACAACGTGAATTGGCCCGGGCCATCAAGCGAGCACGGTTTATGGCATTAATGCCATACGTATTGAAGTAAGGCCCATAGAACAAGGAAACTGATATGTCGCGCGACGTGCTGATCGCTATAGGTGGTGGTCTCTTAAGTGCCGTCGCGTCGGTCGCTTTCTTTGGCGGCTCGGCATTCAGTTTTCTGTTTGTCTACTTTGCCATTGTGCCGTTATTGATGGTTGGGCTGGCTCTCGGGCCTCGAGCCGTAACCATCGCAGCCGGAGCTGGCATCTGCGCCACCGGCATTTTTGGTGGTATTTTCCCGGCCAGTATTTTTGGGGTGGTTCAGGTTTTACCCGCTTGGGTTATAACCTGGTTGACCGTTCAGAAATCAAGCAGCCCTGAAGTGCCTGCTGCAGGAGTTGATCAACCCGAGAACAATCAATGGCAATCACCAGGGCTGGCGCTTGCTGTTCTGTCGTTTGCCGGTGGCCTGTTTATTGTTATGGCAGGCCTTTTTGCTGGTGAAGGCGGTTTGAGAGGTTTGGTCGATTCATACCTGACGCAAGCCTTTCAGCTCATGTTGCCGACAATGACTAGCGAAGTAAGAGATATTACAATATCGAGATTGAGCGCCTTCTTTCCTGGTGCGATTGGTGCCAGTTGGGTGATCATGATTGTTATCAATGCAGTGGTGGCCCAGTCGATTTTGGCGAAGGCACAGAAAAGCCTCCGGCCAACTCCCGCTTACACGGAGATGGAATTGCCCCAGTGGTTGTCGTGGCCCTTGATTTTCTCGGCGACGATCGCTTTGTTTGGCAGCTCCATTGGTGCCGAAGGACTAAGCTACACGGCCTATAACGTCACCATGGTTATTGCGATCCCCTATTTCTTTTTGGGTCTTGCAGTTATTCATTCACTGGCGCGCCGCGTCGCGCAAACACGAGGTATCCTTTTCGGCTTGTACTTCATATTGGTAATTCAAATTTGGGCCGCAGTTGTGGTCATGGGCGTTGGCGTGGTCGAACAATGGTTTGGCCTTCGCGACCGCCAGAAAGGTGACAAAGACGGGCAGTTGCCTGTCGAATAAATATGGATATGTGTCCATGTAGAGACGGTGGAAGAGTATCCATCATTTAGGAACGGGCGTGTGCCCACTGGGCTTTCGCCCACAATTGAAACTTTAGACCCAAGCCCAACGGGCTGGTAGGAGATAGAAACATGGAAGTAATATTAATGGAGCGGATCGAGAAGCTTGGGCAAATGGGTGACGTTGTGAACGTCAAACCAGGCTTTGCACGCAATTTTCTGTTACCACAGAAAAAAGCCATGCGAGCAACCGAAGCCAATAGAGCCCAGTTCGAGACGCAGCGCGCACAACTAGAAGCCGTCAATCTCGAGAAAAAATCCGAAGCAGAAGCTGTTGCAGCGAAAATGACTGATGTTTCTATCATCCTTGTCCGCCAGGCTGGCGATGCGGGACAGCTCTATGGTTCTGTCAACGCTCGCGATATCTCGGATGCACTCACCGCGGACGGCTACACGGTGCAGCGAACGCAAGTCCGCCAGGATATTCCTATCAAAACTTTGGGCCTGCACGAAATTCTTTTATCTTTGCACCCAGAAGTTTCCGTCACTGTTGTGGCTAACGTCGCACGTTCGGCTGATGAAGCAAAAATCCAGTCTGAGACCGGTAAGGCGCTTTTGAGCCAGGCTGAAGAAGAAGCCCGTGCTGAAGCGGAAGCCGTTGAGGCAGAAGCCATCGCGGACGAAGCGGTTATGGAACAAGCTGAAGCTGTGTTCGAAGAAGGTGCGGCACCGGAAGTGACAGAAGATGAGCCGGCTGCAGACGCGGAAGAAGAAAACAAAGACGCGTAAATCCATCGCCCTGCGATTGGTCGAAAACGGCGTGCCTTCGGGTACGCCGTTTTTTTTGTGCGTAGGAATTCTTAAAACAAAGGCCCTGAACCGCGAATATCCGTCCAGCATGCGTTTGATAATGCCAGCTCGATTACTATCAGGGTTTGTGCTGCCATCCACAACACAGCTTGCATCTTATTATCGGGCCTTGGAAAACAAGAGTGTTGATCATCCCATTATGTCGCTTCCCTCTATTAGGAACTCTCTCATGACGTCCAATGCTCGATCTGGCGGTTCGCTTTTTCTGGAAATTTTAAAAGATGAGGGCATTTCCTATCTGTTTGGCAATCCTGGAACCACAGAACTCCCGATCATGGATGCTTTCAAAGACCACAAGGATTTAAACTATGTCTTGGGTTTGGAGGAATCCATTGTTGTCGCTATGGCGGATGGGTATTCCAGGGCTTCAGGTAAACTTTCCGCCTGTAACGTCCATGTAGCGCCCGGTTTGGGTAACGCCATTGGCTCCATTTACAATGCCAAATTTACCGGCACACCGATGATCATAACCGCTGGACAACAAGAGCAAGGGCATGGGTTGACCGAACCACTGCTATACGACCCGCTTATACCCATTGCGACACCGGTTGTGAAATGGGCAACCGAGGTCACCCGGATCGAAGATCTTCCCCTGACCCTGAGGCGCGCCGCCAAAATTGCGACGACGCCTCCGACCGGGCCTGTGTTTATTTCTTTGCCGGGCGATGTTCTCAATGACGTATCTGCTATTTCCATCGGTAAATCGACCCGGGTTGAAACACGAACTCAGCCAACATCCGAAGTCCTGGATCAAATGACAGACCTTTTGTTATCTGCAAAACGCCCCGTAATCGTCGCTGGTGATGAGGTTGTAAAATCGTCCGCGCTGGCCGAAGCAGCGGAACTGGCTGATGTGTTGGGTGCCGCTGCTTATCAACAATCAGTTCCTTATGGGGCTCACTTTCTGTCTGAGCATCCCTGTTATTTGGGCACACTCAGCCGCGATCAGCGAGACGTCCACGAAAAATTGTTGCCCTATGATCTGATGATCGTGCTTGGTGCGGACCCGCTGCGCATGTCCGTTTACAGCGAAACGGACCCCATGCCTGAGCATATGAAGATAGTTCACCTCGGGTTGGTCGACTGGGATATGGGAAAAAACTACGCTGCTGATCTGGCCGTAAAAAGCGATATCCGTTCAACCCTTAGGTCACTATTGCCCGTTTTGAAAAAACGCGGAGGCCAAGCCCTTGAACAACGCGCCCAGTCGTTAAAAATCGCACTTACCACCGGAAACTGGACGACCAACCGCAACCATTTAATGGCAAGTTTAGAAGAGCTCGAAATAACGGAGCCTATGGCCCCTGATTGGGTCATGATGCGGATCACGGAGGCCCTTCCTGACAATGCCGTTGTCGTCAACGAAGCGCTAACCTCGACACGACATCTCAACACTCTCAGACCCTATCGTGACCGATATGATTATCATGCCTTTGCCAGTGGCGGGATTGGTTGGGCCCTACCCGCTGCAATCGGCATACAGTTGGCTGATCTCAGGCGCCCGGTCTGCGCGATCATCGGAGATGGCAGTGCCATGTTTTCTATCCAGGCCCTTTGGACGGCCGCTCACTTGCGATTGCCCATCACTTATATCATCACCAACAACGCAAGTTACCGTATACTCAAGCAGCGCTTGTTATCGTTTCACGACAACACCCACTATCTGGGTATGGATTTCAACGACCCGCCACTTGATTTTAAAGCCATTGCCGAAGGCATGGGCGTTTCGGCCGTCCGCGTTACCAATCAAACCGAACTTATGCCGGCCCTCGGTGAGGCGTTTTCCAATTCGGGTCCAAACCTGATTGATGTAGCCGTCGATGGGGTCGTGTAAATAGGGCTTGCAAAATTGTGCCATCCCTCAAATTGAGGGCTTCGTGTCTTATTTCATTCACATGTTATCCACATATCCCCAGTCAAGAGCCAAGTCTGACTTTTTTCCCTTATGTTCCTCACAACTCATGGAATTCTTGTCTATTCATTGTTCAATGAAGTCATTAGGTTCCTCGCATCATGACAACCACGCTTCCTCCAGATATTGACCCATCCGATCCAGGGTTTGCTGAAATGCCAGACGTAGAGTTGATGATCGATGACGGTGCCGTCAGCGATCCATCGACACCGGCATTTCGATCGATGCCGCACAATCTTGAAGCGGAAAAAGGCCTTTTGGGTGCCGTACTACTCAACAACCGCGCCTACGAGAAAATTTCTGAGTTTCTATTACCACAACACTTCGCTTATGAGCGACACGGCAGCATCTATGAAGCCATCTCCAAACTTGTTGAGCGCGGTCAAATCGCTGATGGAATCACGCTTCAGCGGTTTTTTGAACACGACCAGAAGTTGGCGGAGATCGGCGGACCCGCTTATCTGGCTGAACTGGCAAGTGCTGCCGCAAGCGTTATAAACGCCCAGGAATATGGCCGCATCGTTTATGATCTCTACCTCAAACGGGAAATCATTAATCTGGGCGAAGATATGGTCAACAGCGCCTACGGGGGGCAGATTGATGATACGGCGACCAATCAGATCGAAAAGGCCGAGCAAAGCCTCTATGACCTGGCAACATCTGGCGATACGGACGGTGGCTTTCAGGACTTCAAAACAGCCATTGTTGAAGCCATTGGAATTGCCGATGCAGCCCATCGGCGCGAAGGCGGGCTGGCTGGTGTCGGAAGCGGGTTTCGCGATCTGGATACCAAATTGGGCGGATTGCACAAATCGGACCTGCTGATACTCGCGGGCCGCCCCTCCATGGGGAAAACGGCTCTGGTCACCAACATGGCCTTTAACATTGCCTACAATTATGCAAACTCCGGGGGGGAGGATGGCGCGGTTGTTGGCTTCTTCTCGCTGGAAATGTCCGCTGAACAGCTGGCCGCTCGTATTTTATCCGAGCAATCAAATATATCGTCCGACAAAATGCGAAAAGGGCTACTCAGTAATGACGAGTTTTCAATGCTCGCCAATTGTGCCAATACGCTTCACGAAATCCCGTTTTATATTGATGATACGCCCGCGCTCACGGTTAGCGCGCTTCGTACCCGCGCCCGCCGCTTAAAACGACAACATAATCTTGGCGTGATAATTGTTGATTATCTTCAGCTCATTTCTGGCAATCCAAACTCAAGAAATGACGGACGTGTGAACGAAGTCTCCGAAATCACCCGGGGCCTGAAAACATTAGCCAAAGAACTTAGTGTTCCCGTCATCGCCCTGTCACAGCTATCGCGGCAGGTGGAAAGCCGTGACCCTCCTCGGCCCCAGCTATCGGATCTGCGTGAATCCGGATCGATTGAGCAGGATGCCGACGTGGTTATGTTTATATACCGCGAAGATTATTATATGGAACGTAAAAAGCCAGGACGCCGGGCTGAAGAAGATGAGACGAAATATTTTGAGCGCGAAGCCAAATGGAAAGAAAACCTGCGGAAAATCCAGGGGTTGGCAGAAGTCATTGTGGCCAAGCAGCGTCATGGTCCCATTGGCGATGTGACGCTAACCTTTAATGGCGAGTTCACAAGATTTGGTGACTATGATTGGCAACATGATGATAACTGATCCAGTCGATTGATATCTCTGCGATTTGCGACTAATTTTCTTGTATCATGACTACAGCAAATATCCCCGAGAACCACGCAGGGTCGATCCTGACCATTGATCTGGCAGCCATCGCTGAAAACTACGAGATTTTAAAAACACGCTTGGGTACTGTCGAATGTGGTGCCGTAGTCAAAGCCAACGGCTATGGCCTGGGTGCTGGAGAAGTCGGTCGCACACTTTCGAATGCAGGCTGTCGCAAGTTTTTTGTCGCCCACCTGGAAGAAGGAATTCAGCTTCGTCCCTTCGTTGGGGATGCCGAAATTCATATTCTCAATGGCCTAATACCCGGTACCGGTGACACCTACAGGGAACATCGATTGATCCCCGTGCTTGGGAGCCTGCGCGAAGTTGGTGCGTGGCAGGTCTATACGAAGGATGCAGCGCTACCTTGCGATGTTCATGTCGATACCGGCATGTTGAGATTGGGCCTGCCGCCTGACGAACTGCGCCAGATTGCCAATGATCCCGACCTTATTTCTGGCCTCGATATAAAAAATATTATGAGCCATTTGGCGTCGGCCGACGAACTTCACAACCCCCAAAGCGGTTCTCAACTAAAGGCCTTTAAGCAAGTACGATCGGTCCTGCCCATGGGCGCTGCCAGCTTGGCCAACTCCTCCGGTGTTTTTCGGGGCGACCCCTATCACTTTGACCTAGGGCGACCTGGGGTTGCTCTGTATGGCGTAAATCCGTTGCCGGATACCGTAAATCCGATGCGCCCAACTATTGAGCTAAAAGCGCGAATCATACAATTGCGCGACGCCCGACCGGGTGACACGGTGGGTTATGGAGCGAATTTCAAAGTCAAGACGCATAGCAAAATTGCCACCCTTGCCGTCGGCTATGCCGACGGGTTCTTGCGGTCGCTTTCTGGCAAAGCGTTTGGTTATATCGGTGAACACCGAGTACCTCTCGTCGGTCGGGTGTCTATGGATTTAATAACATTTGATGTCTCGCACGTTCCCGTTAAATTGTGTCATGTTGGTGCGTGGGTCGAACTGATTGGGGCGAACCACTCCGTTGACGATTTGGCACGTGAAGCGGGCACCATCGGATATGAGGTTTTAACCAACCTCGGAGCGCGTTATCATCGCGTTTATAAAAACTAAAAAGGGTCTGTTTCGCTTATGAACTTTCTACAAACCGTCGGTCGGGTGTTTCTCGGCTTTCTGGCTGCTGCCGGACGCTTGTCGATTTTCACCATAAGCGCTGTTGGCCATTGCCTGCGACCGCCTTTTTATTTTCGCATCATTGGCAAGCAGATGATCGAAATTGGCTATTACTCGCTCCCGGTTGTCGGACTGACTGCCGTCTTCGCGGGGATGGTCTTGGCCTTACAGAGTTATACCGGTTTTGCACGGTTTTCTGCCGAGGGTGCGATCGCCAATGTTGTCGTCCTCTCGATCACACGAGAACTGGGCCCCGTGTTAGCCGGGCTTATGGTGGCCGGACGCATTGGTGCCGCCATGGCTGCAGAAATCGGCACAATGCGGGTTACGGAACAAATCGACGCCCTCACCACCTTATCAACCAACCCCATGAAATACTTGGTCGCGCCTCGCTTGATTGCTGGCTTTACGATGATGCCGCTGTTGGTTTTGGTTGCTGATATCATTGGTGTTTTTGGCGGCTATCTGGTGGCCGTTCATAAATTGGGTTTCAACCCGTCAAATTATATTCAAAACACCATGAACTTTCTGGAATTCTCTGATGTCTTTTCTGGCTTGGTGAAAGCTTCGGTGTTCGGATTTATTGTCACCCTGATGGGATGTTATCACGGTTACCATTCAAAAGGCGGTGCGCAAGGCGTCGGTATGGCGACGACCAATGCTGTGGTTTCTGCGTCCATTCTGATCCTCTGTTCAGATTACGTCCTGACCGAAATATTCTTTTCGAAATAACCATGGTCGATAATCAACACCCCATGATCCGCGTAAAAAACCTGTGCAAGTCGTTTGGGGCCAAGACAGTATTAAACGGCGTAGATCTTGAAGTCGCCGAGGGCGAGAGTGTCGTTATTATCGGCGGCTCCGGCACTGGAAAATCCGTTCTGATCAAATGCATTCAGGGGCTATTGACCCCGGATAGCGGCACGATTGAAATCAACGGCGAGAACGTCATCGGGATGAAGACCGCTGATCGCGAGCGGGTAAACAGTCAGATCGGCATGTTGTTTCAGGCCGCCGCCTTGTTTGATAGTTTACCGGTCTGGGAAAATGTCGCCTTTGGCTTGCTTTCTGAAAAACGCGCCACCCGCAGCGAAGCCCGTGACATTGCCATCCAGAAACTGGCACTGGTCGGGTTGGATGCAAAGCTTGCCGATGTTTCGCCAGCCGACTTGTCTGGTGGAATGCAAAAGCGCGTGGGGCTGGCCCGCGCCATCGCTTCGGACCCGGAAATCCTGTTCTTTGATGAACCGACAACCGGCCTTGATCCAATTATGGCCGATGTCATCAACAACCTTATTGTCGCCGTAAACCAGAAGGTCGGCGCCACCGCGTTAACGATTACCCATGACATGCAATCGGCGAAAAAAATTGGCGACCGTGTTGCCATGCTCTATCAAGGCAAGATCGTTTGGGCCGGCCCAGCCGAAGATGTCGACAACTCCGGCAATCCTTACATCGACCAGTTTATCCACGGTCGCATCGAGGGGCCTATTCAAACAGCCGTTCGGGCCTAAAACTCGAACCGGAAAAACGCTTCAGGACTAAAATTTCGTTCCACCTATATTGTTGCACCAATCACCTCACGGGAACTTTCCATATATGAATAAGTTGAGGGGATCGCGGCTCATAGGTATAATGCGCGCGTCTCTCACTGGGCACCGTCCGTCGCCCAATGCGACTTCAGCCTTGCCTGCTCTTCAGGCATCAAATGCGCCACTGGAGCTTCCTTAATTGGCAAGAAAATCAGTAACTTATGTCTGTCAAAGTTGCGGTGCAACTCATTCTAAATGGTCTGGAAAATGTGATTCCTGTGAAGAATGGAACTCGCTGACGCAAGAACAAAGTTCCGAATCGGCACCGAAGGGGCTCGGTGGTGCCAAAGGTCGGCGCATCGAGTTTGTTGGCCTGAAGGGTACCGGCGTCCGTCCTGAGCGCAGCGTTTCTGGAATGAATGAGTTCGATCGTGTCACTGGCGGCGGTTTGGTCCCTGGATCGGCGACGCTGGTGGGTGGTGATCCGGGAATAGGTAAGTCGACACTGCTGATGCAGGTAACCGCGGCGCTGACAAAAACGATCCCCTGTGCATATATCTCCGGTGAAGAAGCCATTGAACAATTGAGAATGCGCGCAGATCGACTTGGCTTGTCAGATCGCCCCGTCGAATTGGCAGCTTCGACATCGGTTCGCGATATTGTAACCACCCTTGATGACGTTAAAACGCCGGGTCTGGTGGTGATAGACAGTATTCAATGCATGTACGTCGATAGCCTGGATTCTGCCCCTGGTACCGTTTCTCAAGTCAGGAGTTCCGCCCAGGAGTTAATCAGAATTGCCAAACGGCGTGGTTTTGCTCTTATTCTTGTTGGCCATGTCACCAAAGAAGGAACAATCGCCGGACCCCGCGTTCTGGAGCATATGGTAGATACGGTTTTGTATTTCGAAGGCGATCAAAGCCATCAGTTCCGGATTATGCGTGCCGTAAAAAACCGGTTTGGCCCCGCCGACGAAATTGGTGTGTTTGAAATGACCGAAGGCGGGCTGGCGGAAGTGCCAAATCCATCGGCCCTGTTTCTGTCGGAACGCGATGCGCAGGCAACAGGAGCTGGGGTGTTCGCCGGGATGGAAGGAACCCGGCCTGTACTTGTTGAAATACAATGCCTGATTGCGCCTTCTTCGCAGGCCACACCCAGACGCGCGGTGGTCGGTTGGGACTCAGGCCGATTGGCAATGGTCATGGCTGTACTTGAGGCCAGATGCGGGCTTGCGCTGGGGGGAGCTGAGGTGTACCTAAACGTCGCTGGCGGTTTAAAAATCTCGGAACCGGCGGCCGATTTGGCGGTAGCTGCCGCACTGGTATCGTCACTGGGGGGCACTCCTGTGCCTCCAGAAACAGTCGTCTTTGGCGAGATTGGACTATCCGGCGAAGTCAGAGCTGTCAGTCAAATGGATGCCAGACTTAAGGAAGCGGAAAAATTGGGATTTACTCACGCAATTGTTCCAGCGCGCAAAAAGAAAGCCGGTAAAAACCCTGGATACACGGGCAACTTGAAAATTACGGAAATCAGTCATCTGAACGATCTTGTCTTCCTGCTCCCGGAAAAAACGCCGGAGCAATCGAGTGCCCGCAATCATTCCCATTTTTCTCAAAGCCAGGCCCAGAATGGATAAAGTAAATGACCTGCCGATAAACGTTTTTGACGCAGCCGTTATTTTGGTGCTTCTGATCTCGGCCTTCCTGGCCTATGCCCGGGGTTTTGTCCATGAGGTCCTCTCTATTGGTGGCTGGATCGGAGCTATCTTCGCCACCTTTTACGGGTTTCCGTACCTGAAACCCTACGCCCGAGAATTTATCGCGATCGAACTGGCCGCTGACCTTACCGCCGGACTGATTGTGTTTATCGCCTCACTGGTCGTGCTTTCCTACCTGTCGCGGAGCATTTCGAAGAAGGTGCAGAGCAGTGCCTTAAATGCCCTGGATCGGGCGCTCGGCTTTTTGTTTGGATTAGCCCGCGGTGCCATCGTTGTTTGTATCGCCTATCTGGGACTGGGACTGATCTTGCCGGAGAACGAACAGCCATCGATTGTCGCTCAGGCCAAAACAATGGAATTGATCAAACCGGGGGCCGAGTTAATTGCCGAACTGCTTCCCGCTAATGCGTCATCTGACGCCATTTCCGACGCGGCATCGAAAGCCGGGCAGAAAACCAAAGAATTGTTCGGTGCAAAAGATGTTGTAAATGACCTGATCGCGCCAAAGCCTAAAAGCGAAGAACAGACGGAAACAGGTGCCTATGGACGCAAGGAGCGTCAGGACATGGAACGCCTAATCGATTCCAATCAAACGACCAATTAAGCGGGAGCTACATAGACCCAATGCCTGAAGCACCACATTTTCCACCCCATCCCTATCTGTCTTCCAACCCGGATGCACCGAAGGACGAGTGTGGATTGTTCGGGGTTTACGGTATGGTTGATGCGGCAGCCCTGACTGCGCTCGGCCTACATGCCCTCCAACACCGGGGGCAGGAATCGGGTGGTATTGTCGCCTTCAATGGCGACCAGTTTAACAGCCACCGCGCACTAGGTCTGGTTGGTGACAATTTTAACACACCGGAAGTCATGCGTGGCCTAGTTGGCGACATGGCAATTGGTCATGTGCGCTATTCGACGAGCGGCGATACTGCAATTCGAAATGTCCAACCCCTGTTCGCCGAATTTAAATTCGGCGGCTTGGCTATGGCACACAACGGCAATTTAACGAACGCCTACACACTGCGTAAAAGACTTGTCCAGCGCGGTTGCATATTTCAGTCCACGAGCGATACAGAGACCATTATTCATCTGATCGCGATCAGTGATTATGGTCGGGTTGTTGAACGCCTAACCGATGCGTTGGGTCAGGTAGAAGGCGCATTTTCCCTGATTGCCTTGACCCAGAAAAAGCTGATCGGTTTGCGCGACCCACATGGCGTACGGCCACTGGTTATCGGCCGTTTGGGGGACTCCTATATCCTTACGTCTGAAACCTGTGCGCTTGATATCATCGGCGCCGAATATGTTCGGGACGTTGAACCAGGCGAGATTGTCATCATAGACGAGAAGGGTCTGACCAGCGTCAAACCGTTCAAAAAACAGAAAAGTAAATTTTGCATCTTTGAATACATATATTTCGCGCGGCCCGACAGTGTTCTTGAAGACAAGAACGTCTATGCCTGCCGAAAATCCATTGGCCATGAAATGGCGCGCGAGAGCCATGTAGAAGCTGACTTAATTGTGCCTATACCCGATTCTGGCGTTCCTGCGGCGATTGGATATGCAGAAGAATCAAAAATCCCGTTCGAGTTAGGCATCATTCGAAACCACTACGTCGGACGCACCTTCATTGAACCAACGGATCAAATTCGGCACCTCGGAGTTCGGCTTAAACACAACGCCAACGCCGCCCATCTGAAGGGGAAACGCGTTATTCTGGTCGACGATTCGATTGTTCGCGGCACGACGTCCGTAAAAATTGTTGAAATGGTTCGGAACGCCGGCGCCAGTGAAGTTCACATGAGAATTTCAAGCCCACCCACGGCTTATTCGTGCTTTTACGGCATAGACACACCAGAGCGCGATCAGCTAATGGCGGCGCAAATGAACCTGGAAGAAATGCGTAAGCACATTGGTGTCGACAGCCTGGCCTTTATAACCATGGATGGTCTTTACAGGGCGGTTGGGGAAGCCAAACGCGACGATGATCCACAGTATTGCGATGCTTGCTTCACCGGAGAATACCCCATCTCCCTGACGGATCGTGAAGACAATGCGGCACCAAATCTTTTGACACTGCTGAAAGAACCCAACGAATGACGACAGACAAAAGGCTGAATGGGCGTATTGCTCTGATAACCGGCGCTTCACGAGGCATCGGGCGTGCTGTGGCGCTCCGTTTTGCAAAAGAAGGTGCCAAACTAATACTGGTTGCCCGGACAACAGGCGCCCTTGAAGAGCTGGACGACGAAATTCGCGAACTAAGTGGCGAGTCTGCGACGCTCGTACCCATGGATATGCGAGACTTTGACGCCATTGATAAAATGGGTGGAGCCATTTACGAGCGATTTGGTAAACTGGATGTTCTGATCGGCAACGCAGGCATCCTGGGTACACTTAGCCCGATGGGACATATAAAAACCAAGGATTGGGCCCAGGTTATGGATATAAACCTGACGGCCAATTGGCGGTTGTTAAGAAGTTTTGACCCATTGCTCAGAAAATCTGATGCAGGTCGATGTGTATTTGTCACCTCTTCTGTGGGCGCGAAACCACGCGCCTACTGGAGCAGTTATGCCGTCTCGAAGGCCGCTCTCGAGATGATGACCAAAATTTATGCCGAGGAAATTTCTGATACGCCCATTCGGGCAAATCTGCTTAATCCCGGGGGCACACGAACCGCAATGCGGGCTCTCGCCATGCCCGGCGAAGACCCTGATACGCTAAAGACCCCGGACGAAGTTACCGAACAGTTTGTTCTTCTTTCGGAAGCAAGTTGCATACATAACGGCATGACAATGGACGAAACAGGGAATGTATCCGTCTAGGACACTTCTGTGCCCTTTTTCCAATTGCCTGTAGCTTAAATTACTTGATCTGATATTGTCACATAACTGTAATATCATTGTAATATTCGAAACTTCTTATTAAACAGGTGCGTCTTGTCGTGCCATTTGAAGACACGTGCTGTTTTTGCTGATTGAAAGGCCAGATTATTTCTGCAACCCACACCCTAGTTGGCCTGATTGGTGCTGTCGCCCTCCTTCTTTGGGGTATGCGCATGGTCCGAACCGGTATAACCCGCGCCTTCGGCACGGGTCTCCGCCAGGCCATCGGTAAAAGCGTCGCCAATCGATTTCAGGCGTTGATAATTGGAATGATTGTCACTGCCATCCTTCAAAGCAGCACAGCAACCGCACTTATGATTGCCTCCTTTGCCGGGCGCGGACTTATCGCTACGGCGCCTGCGTTGGCCGTTATGCTTGGTGCTGATGTCGGGACAACTCTGGTGGCCCAGGTTCTGTCGTTTGATGTGTCCTGGGCTTCTCCCTTGCTGATTGCCGGTGGATTTATCACCCATTCCGTGTCGTCCAACACGCGCCCACGACAATTGGGACGAACGGCCATGGGTCTTGGCATTATGTTATTAGCCCTGAAACTGATCGTCCTGACTGCGGTACCTTTGCAAGATTCGCAAATCCTACGCGATCTGATTGGTTCCGTCGCCGACGAAGCGCTGATCGCAATCTTGATCGCCGCACTTTTAACATGGCTTGCCCATTCCAGTTTGGCAGTCATCTTGTTGATAATGTCACTGGCAAGTAGCGGTGCAATTCCTGTCGAGGCGACGTTTGCCCTTGTCATCGGCGCCAACATCGGCGGCACAATCCCACCCGTTCTGGCGACAATGGCCGAAGGTCGGGAAGCCCGACGGGTTCCGGTCGGTAACGTCGTCTTTAAAATCACGGGTGCTCTGCTCATACTTCCTCTCCTGGACTGGGTAGAACCATGGATACAATCCCTTTCATCAGACCCGGCACACGTGGTTGTCAACTTTCATACATTTTTCAACATCGCGATCGCCACTGCATTTATTTGCCTGACCGACATCGTGGCTGGGTTGACCAAACGATTACTGCCTGCTGACGTTGTTACTCAACTCAACTCGGCGCCGAGGCATCTCGATGCCAATGCCTTTGAAGTGCCCAACCTGGCGCTGTCTTCCGCGACTCTTGAGACGCTTCGGATCGGTGAAATTATCGAAAACATGTTACGTGAAAGCCTGGTTATTCTGGAAACGAATAACGCCAGTCGGGCCAATGAAGTCCGACTCATGGACAATGACGTCGATCGACTACATGAAGCCGTCAAACTATATGTATCAAAGGTTATGCGACAGGAACTCGACGAACGAGAAAGCCTTCGCGCCAGTGAAATTTTGACCTTCGCCACCAACCTGGAACACATCGGCGATATTGTCGAGAACCTGATCGAGATGGCACAAAAAAAGGATAAAAAACGCATCCAGTTTTCAGAATCCGGGTTGAAGGATCTGACAGTGTTACACGGTCAGGTCACCGAAAACCTGAAACTTGCCATGAGTATTTTTATGTCCGGCGATGTTGAGCTGGCCCGGCGACTGCTGGTGCAAAAACGGGAAATCATCGCTCTTGAACGCGAAAGCGCGGAACGACATATGGAGCGCTTGCGCGAAGGTCGGCCGGAAAGCATCGAGACCAGTGCGTTGCATATGGATATTTTACGGGACCTGAAACGCATTCATTCGCACGTGGTTGCGGTCGCCTACCCGGTGCTTGAGCGCGCCGGCGAATTGGATGCATTACCCAAAGTTAATACCGCGGATTAATCAGCGATTATTCTTTGGCGGTGGCGATGATGATCTCTACATTCAATCTTTTAACCGCAGCTAAAAGTCCTGACGTCATTTTTTTATCGCTGATGATATGGGTGAGTTGATCCAGGTGCCCCACCCGGACAGGTGCCCGTTTTCCGAACTTCGAGGAATCTGTAAGTAAGACGACGATGCGACCCTGAGCCATCATTTGGGAGCGCAGCTCTGCAATTTCACGCGAGTAGTCTGTTAGCAAAGTATCTGCATCGAGTGCACTTGCACCGATGAAACTAAAGTCGGTCAGATAGTTCTGAAGCATTTCCGTTGTGTCGCGTCCCGCTGCCGCCCCTTCGTTCCCGATCAATTCTCCACCAAGGATATGAACACGATTGTCATTACGACCCGCAAGTTTACCGGCGATATGCATATCATTGGTGAATACGGTCAGCCCCTGATGGGACATCAGCGCTTCCGCCAGACACAGCGTCGTCGTACCAGAATCGATAATGATTGAAGCACCATCAGGCACCAGTTCAGCCGCCGCTGATCCAATCAGCTGTTTGCCTTCTATATTTACAGACATCCGATCCGCAAGGTCAGGTTCAACCTGTTGCATCGCCAGTGCACCACCATGCGTTTTTCGAAGCCGGTTTTCTGCTGCCAGTTTGGTGATATCGCGGCGGATCGTTTCTTGTGATACCTTGAGTTGACGGTGTAGCTGAGCGACCGTCACAGCACCTTTGCTCGTCAAGATATCAAGGATTTGATTACGTCGTTGTTCAGCTAACATCGTGCGTTCCCATTGGTCTCTTTACTCTAACTGTGCGATACCTATCATCGTACACGTTGCCCAAGCCTCTCATGAGCAACCTACACATCGGACATATCTTAATCGATCAATCCCATGATGTATGCCCCATTGGCAGCAAATCGATCCTGAATCTGGACAAATTTTGATGCACGACCACCAATTGGGACATGTTGTTTTATGTGATTTTTTGAGGTTTAATGTTGATATCGTTTTTGTCTGTCCGTTTATCACCCTAATTAGATTGTGGCTACATGACCTTGAACTTGGATAAACCCTACCGCTCGGCCGATCTTTCGCATCAAGGTGAAGGGGACAGCAACTTAAGTAAAAACCGGCAAGCCTGGTCGGAGGGAGCCAAACACGATACCGTCGGCAGGCAGCTGATTGAAGACGACAACAGGTACTTCATACACCAGTCTTTATCGACCCCCTGTCTCGCAGCGGTGCGCAAAGTCGAAGGAATTTGGGTTGAGGATACGGCGGGTCGTCGATTTATGGATTTTCACGGCAATAATGTACATCATATTGGCTATGCCCACCCCCGCCTGGCGCAGGCTATAAAAGACCAAATCGATGAGTTGCCTTTTGCGCCACGTCGATTTACTGATGAACCGGCCGTCGCTTTAGCAAAAAAGCTATCTGAAATTGCACCAGGTGCTGACAGTAAAGTCTTATTTGCCACCGGCGGCTCCGATGCCATCGATATGGCGCTCAAATTGGCACGGGCAGCAACGGGGCGGCACAAAACCATTTCTTTTTGGGACAGCTTCCATGGTGCGGGCTTTGGCGGCCTTTCGGTTGGTGGAGAATCCTTATTCAGAAACAACATGGGCCCCATGCTTCCAGGCGGCGAACACGTAGCCCCGTTCTCCTGCTATCGATGTCCCTACGGATACGAAGATAACAACGGGCAGCCCAATCTGGACATGTGCAAAATGACTTGTGCGAATATGGTCCGTTACGTTTTGGAAAAAGAAAAGGACGTCGCCGCCGTCATCGCCGAGCCTGTACGTGCTGTCCCTTACCTGCCACCCCCAGGCTTCTGGCAGAGTGTACGTGAGGTTTGCACGGAGATGGGCGCGTTATTGATTTTTGATGAAATTCCAAATGGCCTTGGGAAAACGGGCAGCATGTTTGTCTCTGAACATTTCAATGTTGTGCCAGACATCACTGTCATTGGAAAAGCCCTGGGTGGAGGCATGCTCCCAATCGCTGCGATGATTGTCCGCCCAGAACTTGATATCTTGTCCGAACAGGCACTTGGGCATTACACACACGAGAAAAACCCGATCACCACACGCGCCGCTCTGACAACCATCGAGATCATCGAAGATGAAGGATTGGTTGAAAATGCCCGTCAGGTTGGC
>Ga0316204_10006068_pt1 | contig 19032 bp, 17 predicted proteins | sample 6monrhotite_MG_2_FD_205661 | JGI IMG/M metagenome (GOLD analysis project Ga0316204, IMG submission 205661) | Microbial mat bacterial communities from mineral coupon in-situ incubated in ocean water Damariscotta River, Maine, United States -... | ecosystem: Environmental > Aquatic > Marine >...
TGACCCTCGGCGTCCCAAGCTCTCCCGGTGTACCCGCCTGTCTTGCCGAGCACACAATTACGCTCGACTACAATGATCTTCAGCAGGTTCGTGACACATTTAAAACCTCCGGCGATAAAATTGCCTGCATTATTGTTGAGCCCGTAGCTGGCAATATGAACTGCATACCTCCCGTTGATGGTTTCCTCGAAGGCCTGAGAGAGGTTTGCAATGAGTATGGCAGCGTTTTGATTTTTGATGAAGTTATGACAGGGTTTCGCACTGCACTAGGTGGTGCACAATCTGTATTTGATGTTAAGCCAGATTTAACCACGCTTGGCAAAGTTATCGGCGGTGGAATGCCTGTGGGTGCTTTTGGTGGCCGTAAAGATATTATGCAGCATATAGCACCAACAGGCCCGGTCTATCAGGCGGGTACTTTATCAGGCAACCCTGTAGCTATGGCCGCTGGTCTGAAAACCCTGGAGTTAATTTCAGCTGATAATTTTTTTGAAGATTTAAATGCAAAAGTACACACATTGGTTGATGGTATTTTGCAGAAAGCCGCTGAGAATAATATCCCGATGACACATAACATTGTTGGTGGAATGTTTGGTTTATTTTTTACTGAAACAAAGAAAGTTACCAACTTCTCACAGGCAACACAATGTGATGCAGAGCGTTTTAAAAAGTTCTACCACGGCATGTTAGATCATGGTGTTTACCTTGCACCATCTGCATATGAAGCTGGATTTGTTAGTTGCATGCATAGCGATGAAGACATCCAGGCTACCATTGATGCTGCTGGCAAAGTACTGGAGACACTCTAATGAGCACAAACTGTTATGTATACCGTTGCTCTGCCAAACAGGATATGTATATTTATCTGGCAAAAGAAAACGACTTCGAAAGTATTGACGAAAATCTTAAAAAAAAACTCGGTGAATTAAAATTTGCAATGGCCCTGGATTTAGATGACAGCATGAAACTTGCCAAAGAAAACCCGGTAACAATTCTAAGCAATCTTAAATCACAGGGCTTTCACCTGCAGTTGCCAGCTGAAACTTCGGTTGAAGAAATACTGGCCAGAATTGCTGAAAAGCAAAATAAAATATAGCCAAAAAAAATCAATTCACCATACTACTAGCCGCGTTTATAAAAAAAATACTATAATATATTCACTACCAATGAGCCTGTCCTAATCACCAGACAGGCTCATATTTATCACTGATACAAGTAGTAAATTTTTATTCCATTTAATTTATATATATTTTTGTTTTAGGAAACTCTTATATGAATACCCGTTTTATCCGCCTTATTTTTGTTTGTCTTTTTATTTCTGCCATCGCTACTGGCATCGCTACACAAGTTCTAAATCAGGAAAATATCCCAAGCACAAAAGGATTTTTCACTCTTGCTATTTTATTTATTTCATCAACAATAGCATCTGCATTAGTAAGCACTTATACCGGTTCAAAAAATAAAATGAATTATGTGCGAAATACCGCAAATTCAGATAATTCACGTGAATCAGGTACTGTAAAGTGGTTTAATACAAGCAAGGGCTTTGGCTTCATTACTCGCGATAACGGTGATGATGTCTTTGTCCACTTCCGCTCAATTCGCGGCCAGGGTCATAGAACTCTGTTTGAAGGGCAACGAGTTGAATTCGACATCACCGAAGGTGATAAGGGGCTACAGGCAGAGGATGTTGCCATCGCCTCATGACGTTGTAACTTTGGTATACCAGTGGATGTTATACCAAAACAAAATGATAATTAAAGGTATAAGTAAATGTCTGATCGAGTAATAGGAACCGTTAAGTGGTTTAATAATTCAAAAGGATATGGCTTCATTGAACGTGATACGGGTGATGATGTATTCGTTCATTTCAGAGCTATTCGTGGAGATGGATTCAAAACACTAAAAGATGGCCAGAAGGTTGAGTTTAATCTCATCGATAGCCAAAAAGGTTTACAGGCAGAAGACGTTAGCCATCTGGATACTTAATACTAAAAAGACTGGTTAACTAAACCAGTCTTTTTTAATTCCAGCTCTAACAAAATAATTACACAGTGGTTATCCGTAGCACCTTAACTTTGCTGTGTACTTATTAAATTTAAACTGCTGACAACTACTCCCCCCACCTGGGTTGCAAATTTTGTTTGATACCCAGATGGTCTAGTATGCGTGCTACCATAAAGTCGATAACATCTTCAACAGATTGCGGCTTGTTATAGAAACCGGGATTCGCCGGTAAAATCACTGCACCCATACGGGAAAGTTTTAACATGTTTTCCAGGTGAATATCTGAGAAAGGAGTTTCTCGAGGCACCAGGATGAGTTTCTTGCGTTCTTTTAAAATTACATCTGCTGCTCTCTCTAGCAGATTTGCACTTGCACCTACGGCTATTGATGACAGCGTACCCATTGAACAAGGGCATACCACCATTGCATCAACCGATGAAGAACCACTCGCTATGGGTGAAGTCCATTCTGCTTCGCCACAGACTTTCAGCTGATTGTCATTAACTCCATAACGTAAACATAACTGCTCTTGCAACTTATGAGTATTTGCCGGCCAGGACAACTCTGTTTCCATACTAATAACCACATGCGCCGCCCGGGTAACCAACAGATAAACCTTATGTTCATGGGTTAGTAACTGCTCTAGCAAGCCAATTCCATATTGCACACCGGAAGCACCGCTAATGGCAACGATAATTGTATTTTTATTCTGCACTGTACTCATAAAGCTTAGCCTTCTAAGCGTTGTTTAAAGAAACCAACAACACAATTAAATACATCATATCACTGCTGTCCCGTTAATCATTTTAGTCAGTATCAAGAGGTCTATTAAACAGGAATTTGATATGGATTTTCTGCAATTCTTAAGTTAACGCCGCTAATATCTTCTGATGTATACCACCGAAAGCGCCGTTACTCATTACCAGTATATGATCACCGGGGCGTGCCTGCTCAACCAACAGGCCAACGATGCCCTCAATAGACCGAATTAATTTTGCAGTTGCACCCAGGCTATCAATGACCGATTGCATATCCCAATCCACATCCGCAGGCTGAAACATAATAACTTCATCGGCCAGTTCAAGCGATGCTGCAAGCAGCTGCTTATGTACGCCCATGCGCATTGTGTTTGACCTGGGTTCAAGCACCGCCCAGATACGTGAGTCACCAACAGCATCTCGCAATCCCTGGAGCGTATCTTGTATCGCCGTTGGATGATGTGCGAAGTCATCATAAATGGTTACTTTATCAACCTCTCCAATAACCTCCATACGACGTTTAACGCCCTTAAACTCCTTTAAAGCATTGATTGATTGCTCTACTGGCACACCAACGTGCTGAGCCGCAACAATTGCCGCCAGCGCATTCATTCTGTTATGCGGCCCTAACAAGTGCCCGTCTACTGTACCCAGCTTGTGTTGTTTGTAAGACACATCAAAACGCCGACCATCTTTTGACACATCACTAATAACCCAGTCATTCGCTGACGGGTCTAGCGTCTCATGTTTATTATCCCGGTGAGTAAATGCAGCCTTTTGACTCCAGCACCCCTGTGCCAGTACATCATCTAAATTTTCTTCATCTGCATTATGAACAATTAAGCCTTCCCCAGGCACCGTTCTTATTAGATGATGAAACTGCTTTTTTATTGCATTTAAGTCTTCAAAAATATCCGCATGATCAAATTCAAGATTATTTAAAACCAGTGTACGTGGATGGTAATGAACAAACTTGGAACGCTTATCAAAAAATGCCGTGTCATACTCATCTGCTTCAACAACAAAAAAAGCACCGTCACCCAGACGCGCAGAAACCCCAAAATTCGCGGGCACACCACCTATCAAAAACCCTGGCTGCAAGCCTGCATACTCCAGAATCCAGGCAAGTATAGAGCTTGTAGTGGTTTTTCCATGAGTGCCCGCAACAGCCAGCACCCATTTATCTTTCAACACATTCTCTGAAAGCCATTGTGGCCCCGAGGTGTAACTCATGTTTTTATTTAAAACCTGTTCTATCGCCTCATTACCCCGCGACATAACATTACCTACCACCACCTGATCCTGCTGATTCACATGGGAAGAGCTATACCCCTGCATTAATTCAATACCCTGCTCCTGCAGCTGAGTACTCATTGGTGGATAAACATTTTCATCTGATCCTGTGACTTTATGCCCCGCCTGTCTGGCTAGCACAGCAATACCACCCATAAATGTCCCACAAATACCCAATATATGTATATGCAATACAAACTCCTAAATGCATTAAATTATTTTTCTGATAGCAGCTTAACTCTACTATGACTAGCCGGTCACTTCTGGCAGCAACAATTGCCCCACCATTATATTAATCACAACATAACAAACCGTTAGTAGCATTGCAGCAGGTAAACGTACACCAAAGGATTCTCTAAAAATATGCGTGTATACCGCAAGAAGCCATGCTTGCACACCCAAAATTGTCAGATAGGTTATTGCTACCTGCCCTTCTCCCGGGTTCGACATTAAGGTATTTAATAATGGCCAGAACGCCAGTTGAAAGACAAACCCAACGCAGGCCAGGGCTGTGATTGTTTGCATAAATCGAGTTGACTTTGAAAAGGCCTGTAAACACAGATATACGAACAGCATCAGCATAACAATATCTATTGTCGCGGCAAAAACAGCTAGCTCAAATTCAAGCCTCATCATCAAAGTCGGCAACATTGTCACAAAATAAACTAGCAGGCTTAAGCGCATCAATATATTTGAGTGCGGAAAATCCTGCGGCCCCTGGTTTAACAGTAAATTGCCTAATACTATTTTGAAATACTGATTCATTATGATTTAAATTATTCAACTTAAGTTAGATGCAACAGTGTATAAACTTATACATCGCAATGTTATATTTAACTAATTATAACCTTTATGATGCTTTATTATTATGAAACTCACCATTACTCGCCCAGATGACTGGCACCTTCATGTACGTGATGGTGAATTACTCAAAGATATCGTGCCTTTTACGGCGCGCCAGTTCTCTCGCGCTATTATCATGCCGAACCTTACTCCGCCCAATATTAGCACTGAACAGGCACTGGCCTATCGTCAACGTATTCTTTCAGTACTGCCTGAAAATCACAATTTTACGCCACTTATGACATTGTATTTAACAGATAATACACCGGCCCAGGAAATATCACTTGCCCAGCAAAGTGGCCATGTACATGCCGTCAAATTATACCCCGCAGGTGCAACCACTAATTCTGATGCTGGTGTGACAGATATTAAAAAATGCTACCAGGCACTTGAAGCACTGCAAAAAAACAACATGCCTTTATTGGTACATGGTGAAGTTACTGACTCAAATATTGATGTTTTTGATCGTGAAAAGGTTTTTATCGAAAAGGTACTGGCACCTACCAGAAAAGACTTCCCAGAACTGAAAATTGTTTTTGAGCATATTACAACACAAGATGCTGTAGATTATGTTTTAAGCGAAGACCAGCACACTGCTGCCACTATTACCCCTCAGCACTTGCTCTACAACCGTAATGCACTATTTAAAGGGGGCATCCGTCCTCACTATTATTGTTTGCCCGTATTAAAACGTGAAGAGCATCGCCAGGCACTGGTTCAAGCCGCCATCTCTGCAAACCCGAAATTTTTCCTCGGTACCGATAGCGCCCCCCACGCTCAGGATAGAAAAGAAACCGGTTGTGGTTGTGCTGGTATTTTTTCCGCACCCCTGGCAATTGAGCTCTATGCACGCTGCTTTGATGAAAACAATGCACTCGATAAACTTGAAGCATTCTCCAGCTTTTATGGCGCAGATTTTTACGGTTTAAGCAGAAATACCGAGACAATTACACTAGAAAAAGTTAACTGGACGGTGCCAGAAAACTACCCCCTGGGAAATGGAACAATAGTGCCTTTACATGCGGGTGAAACAGAAACCTGGAAAATCACTAAGTAAGAGCAAGCTCAACATCTACACTTTTATAAGTTTCACTTGTCTGGGCTCAGGCCGCTGCTGTTAGTGCTCTGAGCCCAGTTTTAATACCACAGAAGTCAACCGGTACCATAAATGTAAATGACGACTCCCAATACGTCTGGCCTCCTGTAAATAACTAATTCACTCACCCGGCCTTTTCAATTTTCCATAACGGGGCACTGGGGTGTAGAATACCCAGCTTATTTTGGCTCCCTGCAAGAGTAGATGGCATAGTAACGAATCTCATTATCACCGCTATTTGCGCTGATTTATAACATTCGAATTCAATACCTTGATGCGCCATATACTATATAAACCTATTGAGTAAGTATCTCCGAATGACTACTGAAATAAATAAACCCAGCCCAATGTCTCGTCGCTTTAGAGGTTTTATGCCTGTCGTAGTAGATGTTGAAACCGGCGGATTCGATGAAAAGAAAGATGCATTACTTGAAGTTGCAGCGGCTACTTTAAAGATTGATGACAATGGCATTATTGAAATTGACGAACAAATTTGCCGTCATATTATCCCTTTTAGTGGTGCTAATATGGACCCCAAGTCAATGGAAGTTAATGGCATTGACCCTTACCACCCGTTCCGAATGGCGGTTGATGAACCGATTGCTTTAACCGAAATATTCAAGTTTATACGCAGCAGTCTGAAAAAAAATCAGTGCAAGCGTGCAATTATGGTTGGCCATAACACCACCCTTGACCTGAATTTTGTGAATGCGGCTGCGGAGCGCTGTAAGATTAAAAAAAACCCATTCCATCCATTTAGCACCTTTGACACAGTATCTCTTGCTGGGCTCGCATACGGGCAGACAGTATTAGCCAGAGCCGTACAGGCAGCAGGTATTGACTGGGATAATGACCAGGCTCACTCCGCCAGCTATGACACTTTAAAAACCGCTGAACTTTATTGTAATATTGTTAATAAATGGCGCAAGTCTAATGGTATGGTCTGGTCAGCTCAAATTGATAATTAGATCATAGAACCTGGCTAGATTTTTAATCTCATATGCGTCTGGTATGGTGGCAATAGCAGGTTGATGGTAGTATGTCGACATATATAAAAATTAGTCATATCTTACTAGAGCTTACACTTCATAGTCTGGATATGAGGCCACATAAATAACGGTCAATTAACATGGATACAGTTTTTGCGCGTCTAAGTATCTTAGACCGCCATTCTAAAAACAGGGCTAATACGATATAGATGTCAAATAAAGACGTATCAATCATCATAGTCGATGACATGCAATTCAGTCGCGTGGTAGTACAGGCCGCTCTTAAAAAGGCCGGTTTTACCAATATACGAGTCGCCTCCAGCGCCAAACTTGCGCTCGCTATGATGGAGGAGGCACGTGCAGATGTAGTTCTTGCCGACTGGGTTATGCCAGAAATTGATGGCCTGCAGCTAACCGATCGAATTAGACAACGAGACGAAGAGCTCGGCGTTTACACAGCTGTCATACTATTTACCGCTCAGGAAGGCATTGAACCACTGGTTGAAGCCTTTAGCCGGGGTATAGATGATTACATCAGCAAGCCACCCAACCCTCATGAGTTAGCCGCTCGTGTAAATGCATCGGCTCGAATAGCTTCGCTTCAAAACGACCTGCTGGAAACCTCTCAACAGCTAGAAGATACCATCAAACACCTTGAGGAAATGGCGCTAACAGACCCGTTAACCGGTGTTGGTAACCGTCGTCTTCTAACACGCCAGCTCGAATACCACTTGCTAGATGCATCGGCTCGTCACGGCGGAGTCTGTTTTGTTATGCTGGATATAGACCACTTCAAAGACGTGAATGATACCCATGGGCATGATGTGGGCGATGAAATTCTTGTTGGCTTCACACGGCGCATTCGACGCACCGTCCGCCCCACTGACCTGGTGGCTCGAATGGGCGGCGAGGAATTTGGCATTATCATGCATTACACTCGTGCAGAGAATTTCCGTAACTCAACCCTGGAACGCCTGCTAGACAGCATAAACCAACGCCCCTTTAAAACATCTGTTGGCGATCTTAATGTAACAGCATCTATTGGCGTTTGTTTCTATCGCGGAGTTGGTGAACAACCATCTGTTCAAAATTTGATTAAATGTGCCGACGAAAAGCTGTATGAATCCAAGGCTAATGGACGCAACCAGATAACCTTCTAGATTATATTTGCCACAGAGGCGCAGAGAGGTTTGTTTTGTTGCGGCTACGCCGCAGCAAATAGACATAATTTCTCTGTGCACTCCGTGACTCTGTGGCAACACATTCTCTATACGACATAAAAAAACACGCCCAGAGGCGTGTTTTTTTATGACTTGCAACCTGGCTAAACTTTAACCAACGGCTTCTTCAATCATTTTCTTTAACTCGCCCTTTTCAAACATCTCAAGGGTAATATCACAGCCACCGATCAGCTCACCATTGATATACACCTGCGGAAAAGTCGGCCAGTCAGCATAACGTGGCAGATTTTGAAAAATCTCCTGGTCAGCCAATACGTTACAGTAACCAAACTCTTTACCACACTGCTTTAGCGCTTCAACAGTACGACTTGAAAAACCACATGAAGGAAACTGGGGTGTACCCTTCATAAAAAGAAACACAGAGTGTTTTTTAACAGCTTCGTCAATGCGTTCCATTACATCCATAGGTCACCTCTAGTTAAAAAATTGTTAGATATTTATTGCCCAAGTATATGGGGGTTATTTTAGGGCTTTCAAGGGCTGTATAACACCCTGAGAATAAGGGGTTTATTGGTTCGGTGATAGTGTCTGCAGATAATGAGTTAATCCGTTTCTTTTACTCGGGGAAAGAACGCCGCTTTTTTAGGAGCATCTCCATCGGGGATGGACCTCGCTTTTTGAACTCCGTCCCCATATTGATACCACCAGGAGTTGTACGAAGTCTTTTATCGCCCCACCTATCAGTTCGGTATCAACAAGGGGACAGAGCGCCAAAAGGCGGCGATCTTTCCCCGAGGGAGATGTGCCTTAACAGGGCAGCTAAAATACGACCAAATTAGAAACTTGCTTACCTGCTCAGCTTATTGAACATTATCCACATTACGCTGCAACCACATTTCAAGTAGCGCCAGATGCCACAACTTACTGCCCTGAAGCCTGGTGTGATACGACTCGGGCTTTGCCAGAAGCTTCTCTACATAATCCGCCTGAAACAGGCCTCTTTGTTGCGCAGCATCACTGTGTAGAATTTCACGCATAAAGTTAAGAAAATCACCTCGAACATATTTCAATGCGGGCACTGGGAAGTAGGCTTTTGGCCTGTCAATTACCGGGTCAGGCACAATACCTCGAGCAATCTTTTTAAGCACATGTTTACCGCCAGAGCGTAATTTCATCTCCGGCGGCATGCTTGCTGCCAGCTCAACTAACTGGTGATCCAGAAACGGCACCCTGGCCTCAAGCCCCCAGGCCATGGTCATATTATCAACTCGCTTAACCGGATCATCAACAATTAGCGTAGTGACGTCGAGCCTTAAAACCTTATCCAGATACTCATCAGCATTCCCCTTAGCCAGAAGCTTACTGATTAATTTACCCGTGTGGTCGTCACCATGAAACTGCTTGCTAACCGTTTGCAAGTACTCTTCATGATCCCTATCGAAATAACGCGAAGCAAACCTTTCCAGCTCATCTTCACCCTGCGCCTCATGCATTTGTGGATACCAGAAATAACCGGCAAACACTTCATCCGCACCCTGCCCGCTCTGCACTACCTTTACTTCCTTAGAGACCTGCTCTGAGAGCATATAAAAAGCCACTGCATCCTGCCCAACCATCGGTTCTGCCATTACATCAACCGCATCAGGCAAATAGTCGAGAACCTTGTCATTACGAATAAAAAATTTGTGATGCTCAGTTCCAAATTTATCAACCACTAAATCTGAAAACTCAAACTCATTACCCTTTTCTTCTGGTTGATCTTCAAAACCAACCGTAAATGTTTTTAAGTTGCCCACACCCGCTTCGGCCAGTAGCCCAACCAGCAGGCAGGAATCTATTCCACCGGACAATAAAACACCCACCGGTACATCGGCTATTGTTTTACGTTTTTCTACCGCCGACCTTAATGACTCATGGATCGCTTCAACCCACTCCGCTTCATCCATTTTCTCAGCTGGACGTTGCGCATTGAGTTCCCAGTACTCACGCTCACTACAACTACCATCTGCAGTAAAACACATGCAATGAGCGGGGCGCATTTTTTTAATGCCGTTTAGAATCGTATGTGGCGCAGGGATGACTGCATGTAATGTTAACTGGTGGTGTAATCCCACCGGATTTATTGAAGTATCAATATCACCCGTTGCCAATAACGCCTGGGCATTAGAAGCAAAAAGCAGCCGCTTACCGTTAAAGCTATAATAAAGCGGCTTGATTCCCATGCGATCACGCCCCAGAAACAGGCGCTGTTTACGCATATCCCACACAGCAAAAGCAAACATACCATGCAGGCGTTCGACACAGGCTTCGCCCCATTCGGCATAGGCTTTAAGAATAACTTCTGAATCACCGGTAGAAAAAAAGTGATACCCCTTGCTCTGCAACTCGGAGCGCAGGGCGGGAAAATTATAAATCGTGCCATTAAACACCAGAGCCAGGCCTAACTGCTGATCAACCAGCGGCTGATTCGCATGTTCAGACAAATCAATAATAGCCAGCCTGCGATGCCCCAGAGCCACTGGCCCATCAGAATAAGAGCCTCCATGGTCAGGCCCACGGCGCTCAAGCTTACTCATCATTTTGTGGGTTAACGCAAGGTCAGGTACCGCTTCATCAAATCTAAATTCACCACAGATACCACACATAAATTAACTCATCTTCAAGGGTTAAAATAACTGTTCAGGAATAACGTTTCTATTATCTTCATTACTGGGTAATTTTTCTGCGCCGGCAGCTTTCGGAGCTAACTCGGTGCGGAAAATTTCAAACACCACATTGGCATCAGTGGTATTCGCCAACTCGCCGGTTTCAGCGTTAATTTTAACATTAACCAGGCCTTCTGGGCGTTGCATATCGGTTTCAGGCATACCCGCTAGTGCTGTCCTCATGAATTCAATCCACATGGGTAAAGCTGCCTTAGAACCTGTTTCAAAATTACCCAGTGAGATTTGTTGCTGATCAAAACCCACCCAGGCTGTACCAACAATATTCTGATTAAAACCGTTAAACCAGGCATCTTTCTGATCATTTGTTGTACCGGTTTTACCATGCAGGTCATTTCGCCCAAGCGCTCTTGCTCTCCGCCCGGTGCCGCGGTTGATAACATCTTTCAAAATTGAGCGCATAATATAAACAATGCGCTCATCCAGGGCTCTTTCTGCCTGTTTGGGTAATTTAAAGCCAAGGCCAGTTTCAGAATTTTCAGTTAACTCTGAGCCCTCCGCATTGACTTCATCAAGAGGTAACTGCGCCGCCTGTATAACCTGATTAAGCAGTTTTTCTTCCTGCTTTAGCGTCTCATCTATTTCAGCCAGGGGCTCTCCATCAAGCATATGCTGTGGCACAGAAATACCACGGGCTTCTAACTCACAACTAACACAGGCAACCTCTGGGTCTGCTTCAAACAGCACATTCCCGCTTAAGTCTTCTATACGCTGAATAAAATAAGGCTTAACTCGGTAACCACCATTTGAAAACACCGCGAAGCCCGTAGATAACTCTATTGGGCTTAATTCACCACTACCCAGTGCCAGTGATAAATCATGTGGTAACTGCTTTGAATCAAAACCAAACCTTGCTGCAAACTTAGTCGCATAACGGATGCCGATTGAGCGAAGTATGCGAATAGAAACCAGGTTACGCGATTTATAAAGTGCCTCTCGTAGTCGCGTAGGCCCAAAAAACTTACCGCTATAGTTTTCAGGGCGCCATGTCCCCTCAAGTGCCGGGTCATGAAACACCACCGGTGCATCATTAACCATAGTTGCAGCGGTAAAGCCCTTGCTTAATGCCGCGCTATAAATAAAGGGCTTAAAACTTGATCCTGCCTGACGTTTTGCCTGGATTGCACGGTTAAATTTGCTGTGATGAAAATCATAACCACCCACCAGTGCCATTATGGCACCGTCATTTGAGCGTAATGCAGTTAATGCTCCCTGCACTTCGGGTATTTGGCCCAGCTTCCACTTACCCTCTTCTTTATAGATACGAATAATATCGCCGGGTTTTAGAATGTCTTCTACTTTCTGCGGATCTTTACCCTGAGTATTGCGATCAACAAATGGCTTCGCCCATTTCATGGCTTCCCAGTCCAGGCTAATTAAGCGCCCTCCACGTAAATAAACTCGGGCCGCTAATTCTTCAGTCTCCAGAACCAGTGCAGGGTGCATTCCACCAACCGTACTTAAATCTTCTACAGACTCTTTCCAGAACTCCTCCGGCTCAATCGGATCTAGTTGCGCATCTTCGTCTGGCTTTTGCTCCAGATCAATATGCTGCTCCGGCCCACGATAACCATGACGTTGGTCATAAGCCTGCAGTGCTGTACGTAGACTAAGATTGGCCGCTGTCTGTAAGCGGCCATCAATGGTTGTAAATACATTTAAGCCTTTTGTATAGGCCTCTTCCCCAAACTGTCGGCTAATTTCATGACGCACCATTTCTGCAACATAAGAGGCAGACACATCAACCGGAGAATCATGCAGGCCCGCCGATACAGGCTGAGCCTTAGCAAAGCGGTTATCCGCGTCACTGATGAAACCTAAAGTCAGCATCCGTTTCAGTACATAATCTCGACGCAACACCGCACGATCCGGGTTCACTATAGGGTTATATCTGGAAGGTGCTTTAGGTAAACCAGCAATCATGGCGATTTGTGCCAGGCCTAACTCATCAAGCGACTTACCGTAATAAACCTGTGCAGCGGCAGCTACGCCATAAGCTCGATTGCCCAGATAGATTTTATTAAGATAAAGCTCAAGCACCTGATCTTTCGTTAGTTGCTGCTCAATTTTTATTGCCAGAAAAATCTCATTTAACTTTCTTCCATAGGTTTTTTCTCGGCTTAAATAAAAGTTTCTCGCCAGCTGCATGGTAATCGTACTGCCGCCCTGACCACGCTCACCTGTGGTTAGTAAAACCATTACCGCCCGCAGAATCCCCTGGTAATCAACACCAGGATGCTCATAGAAACGATCGTCTTCCGCAGCAAGGAAAGCCTGGCGAAGCAATAACGGTATTTCATCAATCGCTTTAGGTGAACGACGTTTTTCACCATACTCTGCTATGACGCCTCCTTCAGAGCTATAAATGCGCAGCGGCACCTGAAGCTGGACATCACTCAACCCTTCAATCGATGGCAGCTTGGGTACTAAATAAAGGTAAAAACCTAATAGCGTGGTCGCACCTATTACCGTCAAAACAAAGAAAATTTTCGAACTTATTCGAAGAAATTTTAAAAATTTTTGCATATTATTACTTTTTACCCTTCAATCACATCAATATGACCAAGTTCGGTGGTGTCTTTACAAAAACACACTGGTTTTATCTTAAACCCAGTGAAATTGACTTAATTTTCAGACACCTAGTATTAGTACCCCTGTACCAACTCAGGTTTCAGGTGCGCCTGAAGCAGCCAAAAGCGTGTCATTAGAAGCCTGAATTATAGTCTTAGATAATATTTCAAGCGACATGAATTTGAAAATAGACTAGTATTATTCAGTACTTGCAGCTAATATTTAATGCAAATACACACAAAAGAGCTATAACTACTTATACTCAAAGTGGATTAAGAGGAATTGCGACGTGTTTCAACTGAAACGCAAGAAACCAACATTATTGGGAATCGACATCAGCTCGACATCGGTCAAGCTCGTCGAATTATCCAAATCTGACGCCGGATACAGTGTAGAAAGTTTAGCAGTTGAACCGCTACCCGCCAATGCCGTAACCGAGAAGAATATTCAGGATGTGGAGGCTGTTGGCGAGACCCTGGCCAAAGCTGTGAAAAAATCTGGCTCAAAATGTAAAGCCGCTGCACTGGCCGTACCCGGCTCATCGGTTATTACAAAGATTATCACCATGCCTGCCAACTTGTCTGACAGTGAAATGGAAGTACAAATTGAGCTTGAAGCCGATCAGTATATTCCCTACCCACTTGAAGAAATCAATCTCGACTTTGAGGTGCTTGGCCCAACTAATGCCAACCCGGACACGGTTGATGTGCTACTTGCTGCATCTCGAAGCGAAAACGTAGAAATGCGAACTGCGGTTGCTGAAATCGCTGGCTTAAGCGCCAAAATAGTTGATGTTGAAGCGTACACTATTGAGAAAGCCGCTACATTCTTAGGCCCAAGAACCGCCATCCCCGTTGATGGCGTTGGCCAACCTCCTTTTGTGATGGCGGTTCTGGATGTTGGGGCCACAATGACAAGCCTCAATGTAGTTGAAAATAACGAATTAATTTACACCCGTGAACAGGCATTCGGTGGCAAACAGTTAACTGAAGAAATTATGCGTCGTTATGGCCTGGCTTACGAAGAAGCGGGCAGACTCAAGAAAGTTGGCGGTTTACCCGATAACTATATTCCTGAAGTGCTCGAACCCTTTAAAGAAAACATGGCACAGCAGGTGAGTCGCTTTTTGCAGTTTTTCTATACAGCTGGCCAGCATGAAACCGTTGACATGATTGCCCTGGCGGGTGGTTGTGCATCAATACCCGGCATCGATGAGCTTATCTCAAGCCAGTTAGGTATTGAAACGATTATATCCAATCCATTTGCAGCAATGAATCTTTCAAGCAAAGTTAATTCACAGGCACTGAGCAATGATGCCCCTGCATTAATGATTGCATGTGGCCTGGCCATGAGGAGTTTTGATTAATGGCACAAATTAACCTACTTCCATGGCGTGAGGAATTACGCAAAGAGCAAACCAGCGAGTTTGTTAGTTTATTAGGGCTGGCTTTAGCATTTACTGCTGCGCTTATACTTTTGCTTCATATGAATATGGAACGCATGATTGACCATCAAAATGGGCGTAACACAACACTAAAGAATGAAATAAAGCGACTCGATAGCGAACTGGAAAAAATCAAGGACCTCGAAGATACAAAAGAAAAACTACTGTCTCGAATGGAAATAATTCAATCGCTACAACAAAAGCGCCCGCAAATTGTTCACCTGTTTGATGAAGTAGTGAAAACCATACCAGAAGGTTTACATATCACTCAAATCAGACAGGCAGGCGAGAGCGTCACTATAGACGGCATCGCCGAATCCAATGGTCGTGTTTCTGCCTATATGCGTAACATTGATAATTCTGATTGGATGACAAAACCAAGACTACAGGTCATTGAAAGCACTAGAAAAGATGGTAGAGGCAGCGTATTCACTTTAACTGCACAACAGTCAGCACCTAAATCAGACGATGAAAAAGCTGAGGAGTTATAATGGACCTGTCAAAGCTAAATGAAATTGACCTCAATGATATTGATGTCAATGATTTAAAAAAAATTGGTAGCGCACCTGCTGCAGTAAAAATTATTATTATCGTACTTGCCTGCGTACTCGCGGCTGGTGCTGGCATCTATTTTGACACCAATGAACAGCTTAAAGTTCTGGAAAAAGCAGAAGCCGAAGAAAAAACACTGCGCAGAACGTTTGACAAAAAACAAAGCAAGGCCGCGAACCTCGAAGCGTATGCACAACAACTTGAAGAGATGAAGAAGTCTTTTGGTGCTCTACTACGCCAACTTCCAAACAAAACAGAAATTGAATCACTATTAACCGATATTTCCCAAACCGGCATCGCCAGTGGCCTGGAAATAGAGTTTTTTAAACCTGAAGGTTTATCACCTAAAGAGTTCTATGCGGAGTTTCCAATAAAGCTCCGTGTTACAGGCCGCTATCATGAGTTTGGCAAATTTGTCAGCGGAGTTGCTGCACTGCCTCGAATTGTAACCATGCGTAATATTAGTATTAAGAAAGTAGATAAAGATTCTGGCGTTAGGCTTCAAATGGAAGTAACGGCGGTAACCTATCAATACCTTGACGAAAAAGAGGATGTTTAACAATGTCCTTAAAGTTTAATGCAACACTTGTTTTAATTGCTCTTAGCCTCACAGCGTGTTCTAGAAGCAATGATGATTTGCACAAGTTTATTGAAGAAACCAAATCAAAACACCTTGGAAGCGTACAACCACTTCCTACCTTTGAGCCATATCAAAACTTCACATATGCGGCGGCTGACCTGCGAGATCCATTTGAAGCGGCATTTGAAGCCGAAATTGAAGAAAACACTGACGGCAATGGCCTGAGACCCAATGTAACACGCCCTAAAGAAGCACTGGAAACCTATCCTTTAGACACCCTGAGAATGGTAGGCATATTGGTGCAACACGAGAATACCTGGGGGCTGGTAAAAGACCCAAACAACGTAGTGCACAGAGTACAGACCGGAAACTATGCAGGGCAAAATGAAGGTCAGATAGTTTCTGTAACTGAAAAACAAATCGATATTATTGAAATAATTCCGGATGGACTAGGCGGCTATATAGAACGTACAGCTTCCCTTGTCATCGGATCAAAATAAAAAGAGTATGGAGCAACTATGAAAAGCATACTAACCAGCATTGAAACTATAATGCGCAACAAAGTTCTGTTTAGCTTCATGCTAGTCATGCTATCTGGCTTAAATATTCATTCTGCCAGTGCAAACACGATTGAAGAAGTTACCTACACATCCTTACCAGGTAATCGTTTGCAGGTTAATGTTCGCCTGACCGATGTGGCGGAGAAGCCTCTAAGCTTTAATATTGACAATCCAGCTCGAATTGCATTTGATTTCAATAACACTAAAAGCAAACTACCAAAAAGAAACCAGCCTATTGGTGTGGGTGTAGCCCAGTCGTTTACCGCGGTAACTGTTAAAAACAAGACACGTGTGATTTTGAATTTAACAGAAACGGTTCCCTACAATGTTGAAGTCAATAGAAATATCGTCTCTATTACACTTGAGAGCGAATCATCAAATACCAACACAGGCCAGAGCGGTGGCGTAGCGGGCATCAGTGATAATCGCAGTCAGGGCAAAGCCGTTTCAAAAATTGATTTCCGTCGTGGCGATAAGGGTGAAGGTCGTGTATTACTTCACCTTACAGAAGCCAGTATCCCAATGGATATCAGCGAAGAGTTCGGAAAAATTGCTATAAGCTTTTCCAATACCCATCTTCCTAAAGAGCTGCACCAGAGACTGGATGTACTCGATTTTGCAACTCCTGTTAAATCAATTGACAGTTTCCAGCTAGATGGCAATGCCCGTATTCTGATTGAGCCAACGCATAAAGACTTCACACACCTGGCATATCAGACAGATAAATTATTTACCATTGAGTTTATCCCGGTATCAAAAGAAGAGCTTGAAGAGCAGAACAAAGCCAAGTTTGGTTACACAGGTGACCGCCTGTCATTAAACTTCCAGGACATTCCCGTACGTGCGGTATTGCAGCTGATTGCTGATTTTACCGGTTTAAACGTAGTGGTAAGTGATTCTGTTGATGGCAATCTGACACTTCGTCTAAAAAATGTTCCCTGGGACCAGGCGCTGGATATTATCCTCAAAGCTAAAGGGTTGTCCAAACGCGAGTCAGGTAACGTTATGTTAATCGCGCCAAGTGAGGAAATTGCTGCACAGGAAAAACTTGATCTCGAAGCACTTCAGCAGGTGACAGAACTTGCTCCAATTCGCAGCGCTTTTTTTGAAGTTAACTTTGCCAAGGTAAAAGATCTGGAACCCCTGTTTAGTGGCTCAGGTCAAGAAGGCAAACTTAGCCTGCTATCACCTCGTGGTAGCGTTATTATCGATGAAAGAACCAATAGCCTGATCGTAAAAGACACAGATAGTGTGATTTCTGAAATTAGACGCACCCTGACAAAGCTGGACATTCCGGTTAGGCAGGTACTTATAGAATCAAGAATTGTCATTGCAACCGATGATTTTAAAAAGGAACTGGGGGTTCGTTTTGGAGCGACCGGGGTTCAGGCTAATGGCTCAGACGGCATTAGTGCTTCAACCGGCACATTCTCTGGCTCTAATACCATTGCTAATAGCGCAATAGACAACCTGGGTACAACAAGTACACCTTTCCCGGTTACAACACCATCGGGCACTGACAGGTTAAATGTAAATATGCCGGTTATCGGCGCGACAGGTAGCATTGCGTTTACTATACTTAGTGGTGGAAACCTGTTAGATCTTGAGCTTTCAGCCTTGCATCAGGAAGAAACCGGTGAAATCATCTCTAGCCCACGGGTTGTCACCTCTGACCGACATGAAGCGTTTATTGAACAGGGTGTAGAAATCCCCTATTTATCAGCCTCATCAAGTGGCGCCACTCAGGTAGAGTTCAAGAAAGCGGTTTTAAGCATCAAGGTAACACCACAAATTACGCCAGATGACAGAATCATTATGGATCTGGCCGTAAACAAAGATGCCGTTGGCCAGGTTTTTTCTAATATTCCTAGTATTGATACTCGCCAGGTAGAGACACAGGTGCTAGTAGAGAATGGCGACACCATTGTTTTAGGTGGCATTTACGAAACAGAAACACGTAATGAGCTGGATAAAGTGCCTGTTTTGGGAGATCTCCCACTGATTGGCTCACTATTTAGGCACACACTGGAAAGCACAGAAAAGCAGGAGCTACTGATATTTGTTACTCCTAAGATACTAAAAGATACACTAAGCCTGTAATTTTTACAGAAACACAGGATTTTATTTATGCATAACAAATCAACTTATTTGGCCTACATCCTGTCATCTCTTATGATAGCTGTGGCTGGCTGCTCAAGTGACGACAGCCCTTTTACACAGGGCGGTGGCAGTGGCACTTCTACGGCCCCAATCAGCGATAAAAACTTTAATCTGTTTTTTGATCCAGTCGACCCTGAGGTTATTACTAATGAAGGTGCCTTCGGTGGCGTTGAAGTTACCGTAACTGCTTTTGCAGGCGATAAAAACAACACTGCGGTTAGCGGGGGAACTGTTTTTTTTAAGACCGAATGGGGAATACTTGGTGCTAATAGTTG
>Ga0316204_10006069_pt1 | contig 19024 bp, 18 predicted proteins | sample 6monrhotite_MG_2_FD_205661 | JGI IMG/M metagenome (GOLD analysis project Ga0316204, IMG submission 205661) | Microbial mat bacterial communities from mineral coupon in-situ incubated in ocean water Damariscotta River, Maine, United States -... | ecosystem: Environmental > Aquatic > Marine >...
TGGCCACGACCAACCCCGGCGATGTCGTGCTGGATCCGTTTTTCGGCACCGGCACCACTGGCGCGGTGGCCAAGAAACTGGGGCGCAACTTTATCGGGATCGAGCGCGAAGAGGCCTATCGCAAGGTCGCGGAAAAGCGTCTGGCCAATATCCGTAAATTCGACCGGTCCTCGCTGGAAGTCACGCAATCCAAACGCGCCGAGCCGCGGGTGCCCTTTGGCCAGCTGGTCGAACGCGGGCTGCTCAATCCGGGCGAAGAGCTGATTTCGCCGCGCGGCAAGGTCGCCAAGATCCGCGCCGATGGCACGCTTGTGGTGTCCGACACCAAAGGATCCATCCATCAGGTCGGTGCCAAGCTGGAAGGCGCGCCAAGCTGCAATGGCTGGACCTATTGGCATTTCCGCCGTGACGGCAAGACCGTGCCGATTGACCTGCTGCGTCAGCAGATCCGGTCCGAGATGCTGCCCTGATCCACCGAATACCGCCCGTGCCCCATTGGCCGCGACTGGCCGGGGCACGCTCCTTCCCCGCCGATCCACGGGACCGGCGGGGCTTTTTCATATCTGGTGTATTGGTCTAGGGTGGGGCGGCAAGCGGTTTTGATTTCGGGATAGACCATGAAAATTAACGCAGATTTTTCGCAACGCGTGGTGGTGCGGCCTGAGGATTACGCTTGGGTCAACTCGCCCGCCGCCGGTGTCGACCGGATGATGCTGGACCGGATCGGCGATGAGGTCGCTCGCGCGACAACCATCGTGCGGTTTGCACCGAACAGCCAATTCAAAGCCCACACCCATGGCGGTGGCGAAGAGTTTCTGGTGCTGGAGGGCGTGTTTTCGGATGAAAGCGGCGACTTCCCGACCGGCAGCTATGTGCGCAACCCTATCGGCACCGCGCATACGCCCCATATCGGGCCCGAGGGCTGCACGATATTGGTCAAGCTGCACCAGTTTGACAAAGACGACACCGAACAAAAGGTCATCGACACCCGCGCCATGCCGTTTCAGGTCGGCTCGGCCCCCGGCCTGACGGTTCTGCCGCTGCATTCGGTGCCGGGGGAAAACGTGGCACTGGTGCGCTGGGCACCGGGCACGCGGTTTTCGTCACATGCGCATTGGGGTGGCGAAGAAATCTTTGTTATCGAAGGCGTCTTTCAGGATGAGCACGGGCGATACCCGGCCGGAACCTGGATCAGGAGCCCGCATCTGTCGCGCCACGACCCGTGGTCTCAGGAAGGCTGCCTGATCTATGTGAAAACCGGGCATTTGCAGCCTTAACGCGGCATCGGGTTCTGCGCCTTGTTGTAAGCGTGCCAATCGGTGATTTCGGGATAATACATCGCCCGCCAGCGCCGCACACGCGGGTTCATCCACTTGCGCCACAGGGGCGGCATCAGCGCCAGCAGCGTCATCACCGGATAGCCATAGGGCAATTGCGGGGCGTCGGCCTCAGAATAATTCTGCAGCAGCGGAAAGCGCCGGTTGGGCTTGTAGTGATGGTCGGAATGGCGTTGCAGGTTGATCAACAGCCAATTCGACGCCTTATGCGCCGCGTTCCAGCTGTGGCGCGGCTGGGTATGTTCGTATTTGCCATCACCCAGATGTTTGCGGGTCAGCCCGTAATGCTCGACGTAATTTACCAGTTCCAGCTGGAACACCGCCCAGAACGCCTGGGTTGCAAAGAGAAAGAGCCCCCAGACCCCGCCGATGGATAGGGCAAGTATGGCAAAGCCCAGTTCCAGCGCCCAGTAACGCCAGAAGGGATTGCTTTGGTGCCACCAGGGCAGGCCCCTGCGCGCCAGCCGGGCCTTTTCGATCCGAAACGAGGACCGAAGGCAGCCGATCAGGACGCGCGGAAAATACCGGTGAAAGCCTTCGTTATAACGCGCCGTGACCGGATCGCGCGGGGTGCCGACATAGGAATGGTGGACCAGCAGATGCTCGGACCGGAAATGACCATAAAGCACCATGCCCAACAGGATATCGCCCAACCAGCGTTCCTGCCGGTTCGACTGGTGCATCAGCTCGTGGCTGTAATTGATCCCGATGGTGCCCGAGGCGACGCCCATCACCAGAAAAAGCGCCCATTCCTCGATGCCGGTCAAATGTCCGCTCTGCGTGACATAGATGAGGGTTCCGAAAATGGCGATGAATTGCAGCGGGGCCCAAACGAGTGTGATGGCGCGATACCAGAACAATTGCTCGTCGGGCGTTTCGGGATCGGCGTTTTCAAGGTTCAGCCCGGTCAGCGCGTCCAGAACGCTGAACAGATACCATGTGGCCGCAACCGGCAGGATCAATGTCCAGCCGCCATAAATCGCGGCGATCGCCACCATTGGCAGCAGCCCGAGCGACATCCAGAAGGGCAGTGCGTTGTGGATCTTGGCGACCTGTTCGGGGGCGATCATGGTGGGTGGTTCCTCTGGCTTCTCTACGGGGAAGTGTTCCTCAGTTTCCGACTATGCTCAATCCTGAACGAGTGCGCCTTGCGCAAGGTCAAATGCCTTGCGCATGACTGTGGGCAGGTCAGAGGGGCGGAAATCCGCGGCGGCAACAAACAATCCCGGCGTGTTCGCGGCGACATCGGCCAGTCTGAGCGCCAGGCGCAGGTGGAAATGGGTGAAGGTGTGGCGCACCTCAAGCGCCGGGTCATGCCAAGTGGCGGGCAGGGGCGGCCTGTGAAGCGGCGGTGTCTCGGTCCAGTCGGTGGTCGGCCAGCCCAACATGCCGCCAAGCAACCCTTTCTCGGGGCGGGTTTCCAGCAGCCACGCCCCATCTGCCCGGCGCACAAGATAGACGATACCATGGCGGATGGGCTTGGGCTTTCTCGGGATCTTGCGCGGCAGGTCGGCGGCGATGCCCGCGCCGCGCGCCTGGCACACATCGCGCAGGGGGCAAAGGCCGCAGGCGGGATTGCGCGGGGTGCAGATCGTGGCCCCCAGATCCATCACCGCTTGCGCATGATCACCGGGGCGGTGCGCGGGCGTCAGCGCTTCGGCCCGCGTTCTCAGCGCCGGTTTTGCGGCGGGCAGGGGGGCCTCGATCGCAAAGAGCCGCGCCATGACCCGTTCGACGTTGCCATCCATCACTGTTGCGGGCTGGTCAAAAGCGATGGCGGCAATGGCGGCGGCGGTATAGGGGCCGATACCCGGCAAACGCAGCAATTCGGCCTCGGTATCGGGGAAAATGCCGCCATGATCGGCGGTCACCATCCGGGCGCATTTCAGCAGGTTGCGGGCGCGCGCGTAATAGCCAAGCCCGGCCCAGGCGGCCATGACATCGGCATCCTTGGCTGCGGCAAGGTCTGTGACGGTCGGCCAGCGGGCGGTGAATCCGAGGAAATACCCGGTGACGGCAGCAACGGTGGTTTGTTGCAACATGACCTCGGACAGCCAGACGAAATAGGGGTCAGGGGACTGAGTTGCCCGATCCGCGGGCCCCACACGCCACGCCAATTCGCGGGCGTTCGTATCGTACCAGGTCAGCAGAGCCGGGCTGTAATCTTCATCGCGCAAGATTTATCTGCTCCGCTGTCTGTGACGCATTGGTTCTGCCTGTCCGGGCGGCTAGAATAGGGCATCGAAAGGAAGCCCGATGCCTGCCGCCAAACGCACCATGCCCGCGACCCAGAAGCGCCGCAAGCGCGGGTTCGAGGCTGCGTCGAAGCTGGTGACCGGGCAATTGCGCCAACCGTTCGAAAAACGCGGCTTTTCCGAAACCAAATTATTAACCCATTGGCCCGAGATCGTGGGCGAGGAAACCGCGAAATCGGCGGTGCCGGTCAAGATCCGATACGCGCGTGGCGGTGGCTTTGGCGCGACGCTGGTTTTGTTGACCACGGGCGGGCATGCCCCGACGCTGGAAATGCAAAAGGACGCCATCCGGCAAAAAGTGAACGCCTGCTACGGCTATAACGCCGTCAGCCGGATCCAGATTACCCAGACCGCGCCGGTTGGCTTTGACGAAGGTCATGTCCGGTTCGAGGTCAAGCCCAAGGAACCGCCCCGGCCGACGCCCGAGATCCTGAGCGCGGCGCATGATGCCGCCGACCCTATCAGGGACACCGAGTTGAAGCAGGCGCTTGAACGGCTGGCCCGCAACGTGTTGACCAAGAACAGCAATTAGAAGGATGAATTTATGATTCGCAGGTTTGTTTTATCCGGCATTTTCGCCATGACCGTCGCCGTCGGCGGCAATATTGTTTTGGGTTTGCTGGGCTCGGGACAGCCATTGATGGCCGCCAATGCGCAGCAGACAGAGGCCACTGACGCCGCCCCGACCGAAGTGGTCGAGATGGTGATGGGGGCCGAGGATGCGCTGATCACGGTGATAGAATACGCCTCCTTCACCTGCCCGCATTGCGCCCGGTTTCACGAGGAGGTCTACCCGGACCTGGTGGAAAACTATGTCGAAACCGGCCAGGTGCGGTTCATCCTGCGTGAGATTTATTTCGACCGCTACGGCCTCTGGGCCGGGTTGGTCGCACGTTGCGGCGGGCCGCAGCGTTATTTCGACATATCGGCTCTGCTGATGGAAGGGCAGCGCGAATGGGTCGCTGGCGAACCTGTCGAGGTTGCCGCGAACCTGCGCCGGGTCGGCCTGTCCGCAGGCCTGAGCGACGATCAACTGGATGTCTGCCTGACCGATAGCAGCCACGCGCAGGCCATGGTCGAGCTGTCGGTCGCCGAAGCAGAGGCCGATCAGGTCACCGGCACCCCGAGCTTTGTCATCAATGGCGAGCTTTATCCAAACATGAATTATGCCGAATTTGCTGCGGTTCTGGATGGCCTGCTGGAGAACGCCAACTGATGCCCGCCCCGCTTGAGGGTATCAAGGTCGTTGAACTTGCCCGCATTCTGGCCGGTCCCTGGGCCGGTCAGACGCTGGCCGATCTGGGGGCCGAGGTGATCAAGGTCGAAAGCCCCGAAGGCGACGATACGCGCCAATGGGGGCCACCCTTTGTCGAGCGCGACGGCGACCGGTCGGCGGCCTACTTCCATTCCTGCAATCGCGGTAAATCCTCGGTCATTGCCGATTTCCGCACCCGCGAGGGGCAGGATATCGTGCGAGATCTGGCCAGTGAGGCCGATATTCTGATCGAGAATTTCAAACTCGGTGGTCTGGCCAAATACGGGCTGGATTATGAAAGCCTGGCCGCCGTCAATCCGGGCCTGATCTATTGTTCCATCACCGGGTTTGGTCAGACCGGGCCTTATGCGCACCGGGCGGGCTATGACTACATCATTCAGGGCATGTCGGGCATCATGTCGGTGACCGGCGATCCGCAAGGTCAGCCGCAAAAGGTGGGCGTGGCCGTCACCGATATTCTGACCGGGCTTTATTCAGTGAACGCAATCTTGGCGGCGCTGCATCAGCGGGGGCAAACCGGCAGGGGGCAGCATATCGACATGGCGCTATTGGATGTAGCCACCGCGACGATGGCCAATCAGGCAATGAATTATCTGGTGACCGGCAAGGCCCCGGAACGCATCGGAAATGCGCATCAGAACCTGACGCCCTATCAGGTGTTCGACTGTTCCGATGGCTGGATCATCATCGCCACCGGCAATGACGGGCAATACCGCAGGCTTTGCGGGCTACTGGGGCTGGCCGATATGGCGGAAGACCCCGATTACCTGACCAATGCCGACCGGATCGCGCATCGAGATGAGATGACACGACGCCTGACCGCCGCCACGATCCTGCGCGCCAAGGCCGACCTTCTGGCCGCCTGCGAGGCCCAAGGCGTGCCCGCCGGACCGATCAACGATTTGCAGGAGGTTTTTGCCGATCCGCAGGTGCGCGCGCGCGGCATGCAGATCGCGCCGGGCGGTGTGCCGGGTGTGCGGTCGCCGTTTACATTCTCGGATGCGGAGCTACGGCTCGACCGGCCCGCGCCGAAACTGGGGGAAGACGGGTGAGGAGGGACGGCATGAGGTGGGTCGTGCCTGTTACTTCCGAATAAATGACGTTGCTGTGTCGTCGAGGCTTCCGTCTGGTAAGAATGTCGCTGTTATAGAAAGCGTCGGTTCAAAGATTACACTGTCTAGCAACCTCTGAATTCCCCATCCACCAATTGACGACCGGGATACTGTTTCCTCCCAGCTCCAATACCCGGAAATGATCCTTCCAAACCGGGCCGCGCCATCACTTTCCGGTGGGTATTCGACCTCCCCGACGGTGAAGTCGAACTCTTCCATCCAGGCGATGACCAGTTCGGGCAAATCAAGGGCCGTCCAAATCCTGAAAAGGCAGACATCGTGCGCGTAGCGCCCTCTGATGCCCCTCCAGTCATAGGCCAGCAGGTTCAGGGTATCTCCGCCACTGGCGTCTTCGGTTAAACAGGACTCGGTGGTCTGATACCGCGCAAGCGCGTCTTCGTATCGCGGCCAGGAACCGGTCGTCGGCGTAACAACTCTGCCGGCAAATCGGAACGGGTTGGCATCGCGAGCTTCGACAAGTTCGCGGGAAAGGACGAAGGGGTTCGGCGACGTTTGCGCAGCTTCTTGCCCCCATGCGGAGGGTGCCAAGGAGACGGACATAACGGCGACCGCGCACGCGCGTCGCGTGATCCGTGACCAGAACCGTTGCGTGATGCGACCTGCAAACAAACCTGAACGCCCCACTCATCAAAACACGGTCCACCCGCGGTTCAGAGTATCGAGCGGCGTGAAAGGGACAAGTCAGGAAAAATATACCGGGCCGAACAAATGTGGCCGGGCAAAAACTCACCCGGCCACACCCTGTTGGACCCTGCGTTTTTTCGGGCGCGCTTGAGGAACAGACCGCCGCGCGCCCTCTGCCTATCACGGTCTGCAGCCTAGGGGAGGAGATGCTGCATGCCGTCTGGTCGTGACATCAGATTGCTGCATTGCGGCAAGTGGGCAAGCGGTTCTTGCAACGGTGCCGGAATATTCAATGCGGAAAAGATTCCTTGTGAGATTTCAGGCAATTCGATCAGATTTTGGGCAAGATGAAAAACCGGGATTGCCGCTTGGGGCCGCGCAGCCTGTGGCGCGTCACGGCAAAACCCGGTCTAGCGCCGCATCCAGCGGTCCCCAATCGGCGATTTTCAGACGCACCGGCAGGGTCAACACCTTGGCGCGGAAGCGTTTTGGCAGGCGGACGGCGTCCTTTTCCGTTGTCACAAGCTGCGCGTTATGCGCCGTGGCATCGCGGTCGAGGCGGGCAAGCAGCGTATCGGTTAACGGCTGGTGATCCGTAAGCGCCTCGGCCGTGACAAGATTGGCCCCCATTGCGCGCAAAGTGGCAAAGAATTTCTCCGGGTGCCCGATGCCCGCAAAGGCCGCAACAGGCAGCCCGCGAAGGGGCATTCCAGTGGGCAAGGGTGCCAGATGACCCGTCAAAAGCGGTAGCGGGATCCGATCTGACCAACGCGCGCGAAAGGTGCCTTGCGCCCGGTCGGGGCCGATGCTGAGCACCAGGTCGGCCCGCTTGAGGCCCACGGATATGGGCTCGCGCAGCGGCCCGGCCGGGATCACATTACCATTGCCAAAGCCGCGCGCGGCATCGACCACGACGATCGACAGATCCTTGTGCAGGCCGGGGTTCTGGAACCCGTCATCCAGCAGGATAATATCCGCGCCCTCGGCAATTGCGGCCAGCGCCCCGGCATGGCGGTCGCGAGATACCCAGACCGGCAGGAACGCCGCCAACAGCAGCGGCTCATCGCCGACATCGGCGGCGCTGTCGCGGGCCTCGACCACCCTATGCGGGCCGCTGATGGTGCCGCCATAGCCGCGGCTGACGACATGGGGCCGCAGCCCCCGCGCCGCCAGCCGTTCGGCCAGCGCGATCACCGTCGGCGTTTTGCCGGTGCCGCCTGCATTGAGGTTGCCGACGCAGATCACCGGCACATCGACGCGCGCGCCCGGCACCTTGCGCAACCGCCGCGCCGTGGCCGCGCCATAAAGCGCGCCAAGCGGTGACAGCAGCGCGCTGAGCAGCCCGGGCGGGCGGTGCCAGAACGCGGGCGGGCGCATCAGGGCGCGATCCGCGCTGTGGTGTCAAGCTGATCGAACAGCATCTCAAGCGCCCGGTCGGTGACATCGGCCCCGGCTGAACAGACTTCCCACGCGGCATGCGCCAGTTCGGCGGCCTTGTCGGGGTTCAAGAGGTCGTTCACGGCCTCGGCCAGCGACCCGGGCGAAGTGACGAGGCGCGAAGCTCCGGCCTCGGACAGGCGCTGAAAGATATCGACGAAATTGGTGACATAGGGCCCATGCAGGATGGCCGAGCCCAGGGCGGCGGGTTCAAACGGGTTATGGCCGCCAATCGGCTCCAGCGAACCGCCGACAAAGCTGATGGGCGACAGGCGATACCACAGGCCAAGTTCGCCCAACGTGTCGGCCAGATAGACCTGTGTTTCGGCGTCGGGACGGTCGCCTTCGGAACGCCGGACATAGCTGCATTTATGACGGTCAAGCAGGGCCGCAATTTCATCGGCGCGATTCGGGTGGCGCGGCACCAGGATCAGCAGCAGCCGGTGATTGACGCGCAGCGCCTGAGCATGGGCATCAAGCACCTTCTCCTCTTCGCCGGTATGGGTCGAGGCGGCCAGCCATACCGGCCGGCCATTCAGGTGCTGCGCCATCCGGGCGCGCTCATCCTCGTCGCAGGGCAGCGCGGCGGCCCCTTCTTTCAATGTGCCGGTAACCTGCAGCCGGTCAGCGGGCAGGCCAAGACGGCGCAGATAGCCTGCCGTGATGTCATCCTGCACCTGGGCCAGGTCAAATTTGCGCAACAGGCTACGGACCATGCCACGCAGAAACCGCCACCGGTCATGGCTGGTTTTAGACATGCGCGCGTTGATCAAGACCATCGGCGTGCCGCGCGCCTTGGTTTCGCACAAGAGCGCGGGCCAGAACTCGCTCTCGGTCCAGACCGCCATATCGGGCCTCCAATGGTCGAGGAAACGGCGGACCCAGGGCAGCACATCGACGGGAATGAACTGATGCGTGGCGGCAGGCGGTAGCCGGGCGGCCATCACCTGTGCCGAGGTGACGGTACCGGTGGTCACCAGAAAATGCAGCTCGGGCCGTTCTTCCGACATGCGGCGGATCAGTTCCAGCAACGACAGCGATTCGCCGACGCTGGCGGCGTGAAACCAGATCAGCGGCCCTTCGGGGCGCGGGGTCGACGCGATGCCACGGCGTTCATCGAGCCGGGCCGCATCCTCCTTATCCGCCGCCAGCCGGTCGGCCAGCTTGCGTTCGGCAAACCGCGCAGCACGGGCCGAAAACGCCAGATAGGCCGAAAGCGCCAGCGAAAAGCTCATGACTGGCGGCTCAGTTGCCCAGCTCTTCCGTGGGCGAGGCTTCGGTCGTCTCATCGCGCAGACGATGAATATGGGCGATGAAATACCGCATATGGGCGTTATCGACGGTGCGCTGGGCCTCGGATTTCCAGGCGTTATAGGCGCTGGCGTAATCGGGGAACATGCCGACAAGGTGGATCGCGTCGATATCCTTGAAGGCATTGCGGCTGGGGTCGATCAATTCGCCACCAAAGACGAGGTGCAGGCGTTGGGTCATCGGGGCCTCGATATGGGTTGAGGGGTCAGGTTGCGCGCACCCTAGTCATATGGCGTCATGCGTCAAGCCGGGCGGCGGCGGGCCATCAAGGCGGCGTGCAGGGGGGCACCGGCGGTGATTACGCCGGGCAGGAGCGGCGTGGGGTTGTTGAAGATCAAGGGCGCGCCGTCCCGATCGGTGACCTCGGCCCCGGCCTCGGATGCGATCAACGCGCCTGCGGCAATATCCCACTCCCATGAATCGCGGAACGTGACCATGCCGTCAAACCGCCCCTCGCCGACCAGAGCCATCCGGTAGGCCAACGAGGGGCGGTAGGTGCGGCCGGCCAGCGGGGCACCGCCGGGCCAGTGATCGGCGGCGTAGTTGGGGCGCGAGGCCAGGATCTGCGCGCCCGGTTCGTCACCAAGGTGCGAGGCAGTCAGCGGGGCACCGTTCATATGCGCGCCCTCACCAAGTGCTGCGGTAAACATCCGATCCATCATCGGCAGGAACACGATGCCCGCGATGATGCGGCCCGCCTCGGCCACGGCCAGCGAATGGGCAAAGGCGCGGCCACCTTCGATAAAGGATCGGGTGCCGTCGATCGGATCGACAATGAACACGCGGGTCTTGCCTAGCCGCGCGGGACCGTCCTCGGTTTCTTCCGACAGCCAGCCGTAATCGGGACGCGCGGCCAACAGGTCGGTGCGCAGCATGGCGTCGACCTCAAGATCGGCCTCGGTCACCGGGCCATGGCCGCCCGGCTTGTCCCAGATTTTTGGATCCTTGGACCAGTATTGTTCGGCGATCCCGCCAGCACGGAGGGCCGCGTCAGTCAGAAGGGCCAGATCACGCGCCGGCAAGCGTCATCCCCTCGACCAACAGCGACGGGCAGACATGGCTGAGATGGGTCCGCGCGTCATTGCCGGGCACGATGCTCCGCAGCATATCGCGTAGGTTGCCTGCAACGGTGCATTCATTGACCGGATAGGCGATCTGGCCGTTTTCCACCCAGAACCCTGAGGCTCCGCGCGAATAATCTCCGGTATTGGGGTTGATCGACGACCCGATCATGCTGGTGATCAGAAGGCCGGTGCCCATCTCTGCGATCAGATCGTCGCGGGTGGCGGTGCCTTGCGTTAACGCGACATTCGAGACCGACGGCGCGGGTGGCGACGAGAGGCCGCGCGCGGCATTGGCCGTCGATTGCAGCCCCAGTTTGCGCGCCGTTGCAAGATCCAGTGTCCAGCCGGTCAGCAGCCCATTCTCGATAATGGCGCGGGTCTGCGTGGGCAGGCCCTCGGCGTCGAACGGGCGTGAGCCCGAGGCGCGGGGGCGCAGTGGCTCCTCGATCAGGCTGAAGCCCCTGGGAAGCACCTGCTCACCAAGCGCGTCGCGCAGCCACGACGCGCCGCGCGCGATGGCCGATCCATTCACCGCTTGCAGGATACTGCCGATCAACGAGCCCGCGATGCGTTCATCAAAGAGCACCGGGCAGGCCCCGGTTTGGGGCTGGCGAGCCCCGGCCCGCGCGACGGCGCGTTCGGCGGCGATGCGGCCAACCGTTTCGGCAGGGTCCATATCGGCGCGGTGGATGCGCATATCGCCGTAGTAATCGCGCTCCATCGCCAGGCCCTCGCCAGATATGGCGACGCAGGACAGGCCGTGATCTGTGCGGGTATAGCCACCGGAAAATCCGTTGGTTGCGGCCAGATGGCGGGTGCGGCGGCCATAACCGGCGCTGCTCGATTGCACCTGGGCGATGCCTTTGACCGCCAGCGCCGCGGCTTCGGCCTCCAGCGCAGTGGCCTCCAGCATCGCAGGGTCGGGTTCGGCACCCGGATCGCACATATCCAGCGCTGCAATGTCCCAGTTTTGTGCCAGTTGTTCCGGGTTGGCCAGGCCGATGGTGGGATCATCCGGGGCCTCGCGCGCCATGGCGACAGCGCGTTCGGCCATCTCGCGCAAGGTCTCGGGCTTGGTGTCCGAGGCAGATACGCAGGCCTGTCGCCGGCCCAGAATGACGCGCAACCCGATCTCGACGCCCTCCGATCGCTCGGCATGTTCCAATGCGCCATTCAGCACCCGGATCGAGGTGGACGTGCCCGCCACCGCCACCGCGTCGGCGGCATCAGCCCCGGCGCGGGTGGCCGCGTTCAGCAGATCATGGGCAAGGGCTTCGGGCGATTGGGTCATCGGGCAGATCCTGTTGCGGGGTCAAGGCCAAGACGTAGTGCGCGGTCCGGCGACGCGCAAGCGATACGAAAAACCCCCGGAGCGACGGGCAGCCGCTCCGGGGGATAATGTTGCATCAGGCGGTGTCAGCGCAGCGGCACGCCGTTGGCAGAGACCGAGCCATCGGCCCCGAACTGGATCGAGGAATTGTAACTGTCAGGCGCGCTGCCCGGAATTGCGAACATGCCCAACATGCCGCGCGCCATGCCCGCCTGCTCCGGCGGCAACAGCCCGGCATTGGTCAGCGTCTGGATCAATCCATTGGCCCCGGTCAGGCTAAGATCGACTGAGCCGACCGGCACCGGAATGATCTGTCCCGGCGTGAAATCGACATCGCCCACCCCGGTCAGCTCGGCACCGCCAAAGGACACTTGCAGGTTGTTCAGCGTCAATTCGCGCAATTCGCCCGGCGGAGTGGTCATGTTGTCCAACTCATCGGGATCCATGGTCAGAAGATCGACAAAGATCTGCACCGTGCCACTGACATCCATGATGAACGTGGCAGGCCCGCGCGGCACCTGACCACCGGGATCGACCATGGCCCACAGGCTATCGTCGACCGTCACACCCTGATAGGCGATGGCGGCGGCGAAGGGTGAGGGTTGATCCTCACGCGCCAGCGGCATGTCGATGCTCACCAGCGTGCTGTCGGCGGCGGCGGCCACCGGGAACGGCATTTCACTGCTGCTCATGCTAAAGGCCACGCCCCGGGCCCCAAGTTCATAGCGCATGGCACGATCCGAGATGCCAAAGCCGAAGTTGCCGCCGGTGTTCTCGGCCGCGAAATCGAAGCTTTCTGATTGGTCCTGAAAGGCAATGCGCGCCGACATGGACTCGTAGGTCGCGTTAAGTTCCATCGCGAGGCCGGCGGGGTAGGTCTCGACCATGGTCCAATCGATACCGGTCGGCAGACTTCCGGAAAAGGTGCTTTCAGAAGCCCCCATGATCAGGGCCATATCGATATTGCCACCACCCGAGGATTGTTTGCTTGGCGTGGTTGGTTGCACCGGCGTAGAGCCGCCGCCGTTACCCCCGCCGCCCGCCGGTTCGCTCGCCCGGAACGCCAGATTAAAGCCGCCGGTCGTGGCCGCGCCCGAAATTGCCAGCACATCGGGGTTGGAGAAATCATATGTATAGGACCCGGCAAAACCCGTCAGCGCCAAGGTGGCGTCAAAATCGGGGATATCGGCCGGGTCGATGCCGGCAAATGTTATATCCTCAAGCTCCAGGCTCTGCATCACGCTGTCCAGCGTCAGCACCTCGGCACTGCCCGAAGCGGTGCCTGCAAAGCCGATCTGACGGAATATGACCGCGATTTCATCCGGGGCGTCGGGATCGTCAATGCCGGTGATCCGGTAGGTCAGAGTGTCCGAGGCCCCGATGGCGACGGTGCCGTCGGGCTGATTTGTCAGTGTGACCTGATCAATCAGAGTTGATAAGGTGACCTCCTCGACCGCGAAAGTGCTTGCAAGATTGGTGAGCACCAGCCCCGAACCGGTATCGGTCACCTGCGCGGTTAGCGGCTGACCGTAATCTGCGGATTGCTGCTGCCACACCGACCAAAGCTCGGTCGCCGTGATTTCGGCAAATGCGGGGCTTGCGGTCAAAAGGGCAGCGGTAGAAAGACTGATTGAAAGGGATTTCATCTTTGACATAACGACCTTCCGAATGTGAATTGCTGATATAAATGTCCGCCTCGGCGTGGCGGGCGTCAAGGTCTCATTGTTTTGGCCTTGAAGCGCAACAAGAATCTGATGTCAGGAGAGTGATATGGGGATGCTGGACGGAAAGACAATGATGATTACCGGGGCCAGCCGGGGCATCGGAGCCGCCACCGCGCGGGTCTTTGCCGAGGCCGGGGCCAATGTCTGCCTGCTGGCGCGATCGCGCCATGACATCGCCGATATCGCCGGGCAGATTGGCAATAAGGCACTGGCCATTCCCTGCGACGTCAGCCGCTACTGGGAGGTGGAGGCCGCGGTGCGGGCCTGCGTGGAAACCTTTGGCCGGCTCGATATCCTGGTCAACAATGCCGGCGTGATCGAACCGATTGAAAGCCTGATGGATGCCACCCCGGACGCCTGGGGGCATGTCATTGATATCAACGTCAAAGGCGTGTTTCACGGCATGCGCGCGGCGCTGCCGGTGATGATGGCCGAAGGCGGCGGCACCATTCTGACCATCAGTTCCGGTGCGGCGCATGGTGCAATGGAAGGCTGGAGCGCCTATTGCACCTCCAAGGCAGGGGCCGCGATGCTGACGAAATGCGCCCACCGGGAAGGTGCGGCACATGGCATTCGCGCCATGGGCCTGTCGCCCGGCACCGTTGCCACGCAGATGCAGCGCGAGATCAAGGCCAGCGGCGTGAACCCGGTCAGTCAACTGGACTGGGACGCGCATATTCCCGCCGATTGGCCGGCAAAGGCCCTGTTGTGGATGTGTTCCCCCGAGGCCGACGCGTTCCTGGGTGAGGAAATCTCGCTGCGCGACGAGGGTATTCGCCGCCGCGCGGGGCTGATTGCATGATTGACCTGACCCGTGAGGGCGGGCTGTGGGTGGTCACGCTGAACCGTCCAGACAAGGCCAATTCGTTGACCTCAGAAATGCTGGCGGAGCTTTGCGAATTGATCGAGGCGGGCGCAGGTGACCCGGACCTGCGGGCGCTTGTTCTGACAGGTGCCGGAGACCGGGTGTTTTCCGCCGGGGCCGATCTGGAAGAGGCGCGCGCGGGGCTTGCGACATCGACGCTGTGGGAACGGCTGTCATCGGCCATCGCGGCGCTGCCCTGCCTGACCATCGCGGCCTTGAACGGTACGCTGGCGGGGGGCGCGTTCGGCATGGCGCTGGCTTGCGATCTACGCATCGCGGTGTCCGGTGCGCGGTTCTTCTATCCGGTGGCGAAACTCGGGTTCCTGCCGCAGCCCTCGGACCCTGTCCGGATGGCCGCCCTGATCGGCCCGGCGCGTGCGAAACTGGTTCTGCTGGCCGGGCAAAAACTGTCTGCGGACGAGGCGCTGGCATTTGGCCTGATTGACCGGATCGTGCCCGGCGATGTGGTGCAGGCGGCGCGCGATCTGGCGGGCGATGCGCTGACGGGGGACCGGGATGTGCTGCGCGCGATCAAGGCGATGTGTGCGGGGGCGGCGGGGTGACTCCCCGGGGCGCGACGTTAGGCAAGGACGCGATGGCCGAAGCTGAAGAGATCGACGCGCTGGTCATAGGCGCGGGGCCTGCCGGGTTGATGGCGGCAGAGGCGTTGGCGGATGCCGGGCGGCAGGTGGTGATCGCAGAGGGCAAACCCTCGGTCGGGCGCAAGCTGTTGATGGCGGGCAAGTCGGGGCTGAACCTGACACGCGCGGAACCGGCGGACCGGTTTTTGGCGAATTATGCGGAGGCGGTGGAATGGCTGCGCCCGATGCTGGCGGCGTTTGGCCAGGCCGAGGTGCAATCCTGGGCCCAAGGGCTCGGGCAGCCGGTGTTTACCGGATCGTCGGGGCGGGTGTTTCCGGTCTCGATGAAGGCCTCGCCGCTGTTGCGGGCCTGGCTGAACCGGATCCGCGCCGATCTGCGCCTGAAATGGCAATGGCGCGGCTTCGCGGGCGATGCGTTTTCGTTCGAGACGCCATCCGGCACGGCCCTGTTGGCCCCGCGAGTCACCGTGCTGGCGCTTGGCGGCGGCTCCTGGGCGCGGCTCGGCTCGGATGCGGCGTGGGTGCCGTGGCTGGCAGAGAAAGGCGTTCCGATCTCGCCCCTGGCCCCGGCGAATATGGGGTTCTCGGTGGATTGGTCGGATCACATGACCAAGCATTTCGGCGCGCCGGTCAAGGGCTGCGCGCTGTCGGTCGGGGATCAGACGGTGCGGGCGGAGTTTGTAATCTCGGCGCGCGGCGTTGAGGGCGGCGGCATTTACGCGCTATCACGTGCCATTCGCGAGGGTGGGCAGCTGGTGCTGGATCTGATGCCCGATCTGAGCCTTGAAGAGGTGGCGGCCCGGCTGGCGCGCCAGCGTGGCAAGGCGAGTCTGGCGACGCATCTGCGCAAGGCGTTGTCGCTGACCGGCGCGCGCGCCGCGCTGCTGAATGAATGGGGCCGGCCCTTGCCCGAGGGCGCGGCGCTGGCCGGGCTGATCAAGGCGCTGCCCGCGCAACTCACCGGCCCGCGTCCGATGGATGAGGCGATTTCTACGGCAGGCGGTGTCGCCCGCGCGGGCGTAGATGACGGGCTGATGCTGCGGGCCTTGCCGGGCGTGTTCTGCGCCGGGGAGATGCTGGATTGGGAGGCCCCGACCGGCGGTTATCTTTTGACTGCCTGCCTGTCGACGGGCCTCTGGGCCGGGCAACACGCGGCCCGGTGGGATCATTCGCCAAGCGCGCGGATATAGGCCGGGCGGTCTCGCATCGCGGCGGCGAAATCGCGCAGGCGATCCTCGACCACCGGAAACTTGGCGCTGATCGCCCACCCGATGCAATGCGTCAGCAGGATATCGGGGATGGTCATGGTGTCGCCCATCAGGAACGGGCCATCCTCGGACATGCGGGCGACCATGCGCGCCTGAGATCGGGTAAATTCCCATTTCAGGCTGTCCTTGACCTCTGGCACGCGGTGCTCTTCCGGCAGGATGAAGGAATGCCGCGCGGCGGCCCACAGGATCTGATCGAATTCGTCATTGATGAACTGGGTCAGGCTGTCCTGCCGGGCGCGCTGCAATGTGCCGGGCGCAAAGGTGAGCGCCTGATGCTTGTCGGCCAGATAGGTCAGGATGGCGATGGAATCGGTGATCGGCACACCGCCCACCACCAACACCGGGACCTTGCCCGCCGGGTTGAATTCAACCACCTCATCGGCATGCGGTGGGGCCACGACATGCTCATAAGGTTGTTCAAGTTCTTCCAACATCCAGAGAACGCGGAGCGTGCGGGTGCGGATGGGTCCGATGACACGGTACATTTTGGTCCTTTCCTAACGACCGGCGCGTGCGGCGACCGAGGCCAGCCGGATCAGCGCGCGTTCCATCAATGCGGCCTGCGGGGCCTGCTGGGCCGAGCGCAGGGTCAGATCGGTATCGAGCAAGGTGCCCTGCGCGGCCTCAAGCCGGGCCACGCCCCACAGCCCCGCCTGCCGGATCATCCTGTCGCGGCGCGACCCGTAGATGGGCGGGCGCAGGGCCGCGACACCGGCAGAGGCCCCGCCGGGATGGATCGCCGCCCCATAAAGGCCGCGAAAATGGCGCAGCGCCTGAATGCAGAGCGTGACGGGCAGAACGCCCTGACCGGACAGCCGTTGCATCAACGGGCCGATCTCGCCGACCCGGCCTTCGGCGGCGGCGTTCAGGATATCATCGACACCGGCCTCGATCGTCGAGGGCGCGCAGGCGGCGATATCGTCGGAGGTGACAGGCGCGGGGTCGTTCAGCTTGTAAAGCGCCAGTTTCTCGATCGTTTGGCGAAAATCGCCGGGATCCAGGGCCTGCGCCAGCGCGATCAGCTCGGCCATGCCGTCGCGGCCAACTTCGGCGACACCGGATTTGCGCAAGGCCGCCTCGATCTCGGCCTGCGACGGCGGATCGTCGTAGATGCCGATGGCATAGGCGCGTTTGTGGGTCTCGAACAATTTGCGCAGGGCCGATCTTGCGGTCAACACCTTGGCAGTGACGACGATCTGCGCATCGCCGGGCTGCCAGTCGGTCAGCGCTTGTTTGACCACCGGCGCAAGCCCATCGGCGGCATCTTCCACAAACGCCACGCGCGGACCGGGGAAAAATCCCACGGCGCGGATGGCATCGGCCAGCATCGCCTTGTCGCTGCGCAATTCGCTTGCGGGAATACGGGTCAGGCGCATTTCCTCTTCGGCACCGGGGCCGAGCAGTTTCTCAAGCACATCCTGCCGTTTCAGAGCCACGCGCATGGCATCCGCGCCATAGAGCAGAAGGCCTGCGGCGGAAGTGTCGGGAGCATTGAAATAGGCAGCGGCGTCGCGCGTCGTCAGCTTCATGAGAAGCGGCTGGAGGCAGCCAGGAGGCGCGAGACCATTTGATCGGCCAGCGCGGTCATCAAGCGGTCCTCGGCATCGCGTTCGGCCGATGCGGTGGCCACCGAGGTGCCGGTGGTCGAATAGGCCGTAAAGGTCGATACGCTATCGGATATTACCTGCGCATCGGTGGCCAGATCCGTCAGGGTAAACGTGACCGTGCCGGTAATGTTGATCCGCGTGATATCATTGGCACCGGTAATCGCGAGGTTGGTTTCCGATGTCTCAAGCGTGTAATCCAGCCCGAAGGCAGCAGCATCGGGGCGGCCAAGCCGTTCCTCAAGCCGGGACACCAGAACAAAGCCCAACCGCGTGTCGGGGGCCGCCACCTGCACCCGGTCTCGCAACGCCAGACCGGCCCCGCCCGGCGCATAGACCGGGGTGAAACCGCAGGCCCCGAGGGGCGCTGCGACCAGAAGGGTCAGGAATTTTCGGCGGTCAGATGACGACATTGATGATGCGGCCCGGCACAACGATAAGCTTTTTGGGTGCGCCCCCGTCGAGCGCCTTGACCACAGCCTTGTCCGCCAGCGCCAGTTTTTCAACCTCTTCCTTTGTCATATCCTTGGGCACGCTGATTTCCGAGCGGCGTTTGCCGTTGATCTGGATGGGCAGCGTCACGGTATCCTCGACCAGCATCGCGGCATCGGCGACGGGCCAGGGGGCCAGCGCAATCAGGCCGTCGCCACCCTGATGGCTCCAGATCTCCTCGGCCAGATGCGGGGTCATGGGCGACATGAGCTGTGCCAGCGTGCGGATGGCGGTTTTCTGCGCGCCCGCCCCGGCTTTGGATTTCGCAAGCGTGTTGGTAAAGGCATAAAGCTTTGCAATCGCGGCGTTGAAGCCGAAACTTTCGACGCCCATTGTCACGTCACGGATGGTTTTGTGCATCTCGCGCATGAGGTCGTCGTCACCTTCGCCGGTCTGCGCAGGGTCCATTGCGGCGATTCTATCGCACAGCGTCCAGACCCGACCGAGATGCTTATAGGCGGCATCGGCCCCCGAGGCGGTCCATTCCACATCCCGTTCGGGCGGCGAATCGGACAGCACGAACCAGCGGGCGGTGTCGGCCCCGTAGGCCTCGATGATGTTCAGCGGATCGACGACGTTGTTTTTCGACTTCGACATCTTGGCCGAGGGGATGATCTCGACCGCCTCACCGGTGGCCCCAAGACGCCCGCCGCTTTCGTGGATCTCGACATCTTCGGGGAAATGATAAACCGGGCGGTC
>Ga0316204_10006070_pt1 | contig 19020 bp, 14 predicted proteins | sample 6monrhotite_MG_2_FD_205661 | JGI IMG/M metagenome (GOLD analysis project Ga0316204, IMG submission 205661) | Microbial mat bacterial communities from mineral coupon in-situ incubated in ocean water Damariscotta River, Maine, United States -... | ecosystem: Environmental > Aquatic > Marine >...
CAGGTTCTCTAACCTGTTTCGCCCCACTTCTTTCTAGTGTCGATAGACCATCAATCCACCCTGTTAAAGCCTTTTTTGTTTCCAATGTATGATCACGCAGATCTTTGTACTTACTAAGCAGCTTTGCGCCATCACCCGGACGATTATAGATTTGGGTGTAGATAGTGATGAGGCGTTGTATGGGTTTTATGATCTGCAATTCAGTTTTATGTTTATTACTTTTCAGGTGTTTGTCAAAATAATTTTCAGCTTCCTGGTAATTGCGTGTGAAATAATTGAATTCAGCATAAATAAAATCATTCTCGAATGACTTACGATGAGTACTGCCAAACATGGTACGCAGATGTTTATCCTGAGCGTGACATGAAATACAGATTGCACTGATGCCGTACATGCGAGAGCGAGCATAATCAGTTTTTTTGTTTTTAAATGCTTGAATGATGTCTACGAGGTATGGTTTTATGAATTTATAGGAAATCCCATAGGTAGCCGATTGCTTATTAATTTGAGGTCCTGCCTGCAAAAAAAGCGCCGACATACGCTCCAGTCGCTCAATAGTATCAGCAATTTCTTTGGGTGATAATTCGCTCTCACTATAAATGAGCGGATAGATAGCTGTCATTTCGTCGCCCACTTGCGACATTAGTGTGTTTAACGTGAGGTCACGGGCATGTGATGTACTAATAAATAGCGTACATGTTATTAGGAATCCAAGTGCTAAATGCAATCTCAAGAGTTTTCCTCAATTATTAGTTCTAATGTTTTCAGGTTTAATCTTGAAAGCCAGATTCGGGCCAGATACATGGATTATGGTAAATGTCTAAAAATTATTAGTTATCGATAGTGCACATTGGGATCGTTGCTTGATATTACATGTAATTAAAATTCTTTCTGCGCTTTTGTTATCGAATCATTTAAAGCTTCAAAACTATTAACAAAACCTCTTCGAACATGCTCCCAGGCTGATGAAGAACTTTGTTTCAATTCACCAAAATATTCAGAAATCTTATTTCTTTTAACACGGAGGCTCCTTAAACTATCACTAGTCTTTTCACGTGTTGATTCATCCATCTTATTCCATTGTTGTTCTAACCTATCTTCCAGAATTTTAATATACCTGTCTAATTCATCAATTAACTTTCTAGCCTCTATAAGTGCTTCTTCCTTTTGTGAAGAGGTGTATTTACCAATCGCTTTTACAGCATCAGTAATTTTGTCTCTGACTTCGTGTTCTGTTACATCTTCAGCTAGTGCAACACTTGGTAACAGAAACAACAAATGCAGGATAATGAACATTTTTTTAAAGTCTATTTGAAAAATATTTGTTTTCGTTCGTTTCATCGCAATCTGATTCCTGTTTTTATAGCATTTAAAGTGAGAAGTTTTATCATTTAATATAGATTAATTGACGACAGTAGTCACCAGCCATACAAAATACCGGCCGCCGGTTTAGCACCAAACTTGTGTACACTCAGCCAGAAGCAGGACTAGAGCAAGAGAGATAAAATATCGCGTTGTTTTATTCATATGCTGGAACAAAATAACCGGTCAAGATGGGCTTTGGATATCATAAGCATTTGTTTCATAGACTGCAATCGACTAATCAATGTCATTAACTTAAGCTGAATCATGTGTATTTCGTAGGATATGGTTTCTTCGTCACCAGCATTCTACAAATTGGTCGAATTAGATGAACGCTAATAGGTGTTAATGAAAACATTTTGTAGTGCTATATTTTGTCTACGCTGTACCAAGTATAATATCGCTATTTACACCCCAAGAATGGACTTTAATATGAATAATGAGATCAATTTTAAGAATAACCCTCTGCACGGTGTTAGCTTGAAAAGCTTGTTGAATGAAATAGTAAATCACTACGGTTTTGAGATTCTCTTTGCCTATTTAAATATCAATTGTTTTAAGACCAACCCGAGCATTGACTCCAGTTTGAAATTTCTAAAAAAAACGGATTGGGCGCGTGAAAAAGTTGAAGTTTTCTATTTGTATGAGTTTAAAAACTTACCTAGAGCATCTTCCGAACAGTTTTCATTGCCTCCCAGGGAGCGAATTATTCCAGAAGGTCAAACACCGGGTGAGCCTAAGACATTAAGTTTAGAGGACGCTGAGCGGTTACGCGAAAAGCGTGCAAATAAAATAGCTGCACGAGACCCGCGAGATAGGCATCGCTCTGGCGAAAGTATCGATCCATGGGCGAATTATAAAAGTAAATCTAAGCGCTGAAGAAAATGAGTATCTGAGGTCGATGGAATATTAGGAATATTTGGGGTCAGACTCGAAATATATTAACTTAATTCGAGTCTGACCCTTTTTTCACGTGCTAGTCATTTACATGAAGTTCACTACATTTATCCTCAGCAAGCCCTTTAGCTTCAGAGTCATTTGTAGCAGTTATAGTAAAAACATGCCTATGTCCATCGTGTTCGCATTGAAATACATAATCGTAGTACCCCACTCTCGGATTATTTAACCGTTCTTTTTGCACACACTCACACATTCTTTCCTCCTATTTAATAACGTCTTTAAGTCTCCAAGATTCCGCGTTATGCCAATAATAGTCCTTAGTAAACTCCACTTTATTTTTCGTAAATTTCACTTTATCTTTTGCCACCTCATGCCATTCCCCATCTCTTAATGCCTGTACAGTATAAGAGACTTCCCATGGTGGCACGCCTTCCGCTACCGCTTTAACTCTACCCGAATGTTCCGAAGTATCACTTCTCGATATACTTACCTGGACATTCATGTGAGGAGGATCTTCTACCGGCACTGGTACAGGATCTTTGAAAATGGTACACCCATAATCCTTACGATCTTTGGTGCTTGTAGAAATAGACACCGTGCTAAAGAGTATATTTCTTACTGATGCTGTCGAGCTGTATTGATCATGCCAATTGCCACTAATGGCATTTAAATCAAATTCATATCCTTTTATTCTCTGATCACGCTTTCTTAGATTCTTATCTTCAGGAAACACAACAGGCTTGACTCGAACTTTTGCATTTTTTCTTTCTTTTTTCTTGTAACTTAGCAGCTCGCATACCTGAAACCCATCCGGTGCATAATAATAGAAGCTCTTCCTGATACCATCATCCGGGTATTTACTTTTAACCCAACTTTCATCTGCCCAATATATATAGTCTAGACTATGAGTTTTATTCTTTTCTAATTTAAGTTTCTCTCGTAACGGGTTGATAATTGATTCCTTTTGGCCAGTATATTTTATGTCCAGCGGGTTAACCATTGGGCCCCTTGGCTTACCCCTTACAATATCCGCTCGTACTTTTCTAATTAGAGCGTTTACATCTTCAATCCCGCAGCTTTCACTCCTAGACCCTCTAGTCATTTCTATTTGAAGCCAATTCTTTTTACAAAAATCCCCAACTAGAATATCCAGATTACAATCTCTTACTCTTCTAGCGGTAGAAGGGGGAGTACAGTAATAGCTTTCTGATTCCTTAGAAAACTCGGGAATTTCTTTCAGCTTTTTGTCGATTGAAGGAAATGATGATACAGCCACATCCCTTTTAGCATGAGCATCGCTTATACATTCATTTTCATTTAATCCTTCTGTTAAGCTTTTTTTCCCGCACAAAGAGATGTTCTTTTCTAACTCAATTTCTATTTTAAGAACCTTTATCAATTCATCCGCAGTAAAAAGCCCTTTTACATAAGGGTACGCACTCACATTAAGAGGTAATAGAGTTAATAGGTATACAATTAGTGTTTTTTTCATATCCATATTCTTTATTTATTATAATTTAGCGAAAATTTGATTGACTCATTCTTGAGCTAAGAATACTTGTAGAATTCTCACAATTACTGATCACCTGCCTGCGCCTAACGCCGCACTCACCGGTAAATTAGGAGCGTAGCGAGTAATTTATCCGCGTGCAGTGCCTTGTTAGCCATTTTTTGATCCAATGCCTTTTTGAAAGTCTTCAATAACTCGCTTTTCAAATACGCCATCAGCAAAACGGCTCAGCTCTTTATTACGTAAATTATTTACCACAACATCAAGTCCATCATCTTTACTAAATAGCCTGCCATTCAATAGCTTTTCGGAAATTTCGGTAGGTAATCCGTATTCCTCAAGTGCAGAAAAAGAACTGGGTTGAAATAAGTGTTCAATCGTTGCTGCGAAAGGAATGTAGTTACATGGCTTTAACCCCCTAGAGAGCAAAACATGATTAGTCAAATCATTAAGTGCAATTAAATACTTTGGATAATTAAAAGACGCCCAGCCACGTATAAATGAGAGAACATTTTCTACAGCATCATCCGGTGATACGTTGCGCTCTATTTGGCTATTTATCATCTCTCTTCTAAAGCGGGGTACATTTCGAGAGGCATATAGCTTCCATACCCATAGCGTCATCATACTTGCACTATGCATCGAGCTTTGTCGAGCAGACGCGGCCCCGCCGAGTTGCTCCCAGATAACTTTGGATGTTAATAATATGTCTTCGTACTGAGGCTTAGAAGACCATCCAAATTTATCTAAATCGCGAACATTTAGTGCAAACAAATATTTTGCTGTGTCTAATAGATATTCGGGCTCTATACTGGAATTACGTATTAAAAAATCACGCGGAAGATATTTCTGATTAAGTAAAGCATCCACTTTTTCAGCAAGGAAAGTTGGAACATTTTCTAGGGAAAGATTAATCAGCAGGCTACTAGGAGTTTTCTCACCTGGGTTAATGGCTGGCATATCAACAAAAGGTAACTCTTCTTGCGGCGGCGCATCAAATACGAATATATTTCCAACAAAATGTCTAAACATCCGGCCAGAACGGCCTCTTATGTTATTAAAGGTAAATAAATCAAGCGATTTACGATTAAGCTTGCTGTCATATACAACGACATTCTTGGCAGAAGTATTTACCCCTTCAATTAATGTTGAAGTGCAGAGTAGAGTTTTTATTTTTCCTTCTTCGAAAGCTCTTATCATAAATCTTCCTAGTGAACGAGGAAGCTTACCATGATGTATTCCGATGCCGTGTTGGAGCGCGATAGACACCAACCACTCATCATGATAATTCTCTGATGTCCACTTTGCGGCCTCAATCAACTCTTCATCTTTTGTTTTTTCGAGATTTCTTAAACCGAGATAAGATTTAAGGAGCTTTCTTGTGCTTGCAGGTGATTGACAGTAAATCATTGTTTGTCCGTCAATTTCATCGAGTAAGTTCGCTAGTGATTCTTCTTTGTTAGGTTTCTTTTTTAAAAAATGCAACTCAATAGCTACAGTTTGGAAGTCTTCTATCAGAAACTTACAATTGAGCTTTTCTTTAACTACGTCAGGGATGGCTTTGATCGAAGGACCTAGTAAATAGAATTGTGCTCCAGTGTTGGATAGTCTAAGAAACGACTGATTCAATAGGGTGGAGCGCCCCCCATCATCCGATATTGAAAGTTTATAGAATTCATCAATAGCAAAGAAATCTACTCCGGGGATTTCACTCTCCATCGACAAAAAGCGTTCCTGAGTTAATACAAATATATTTTTTTCAGTGATCTTCTGATTGCTCGACGTGATTATCGAGTAATTTTCTATAAAACGTGACATTCGACGCCTTGTTTCTTCAACAAGCGCAAGTGTTGGGACAATTAGAACAACATTATTAAAGTTCTTCGCTGAAATAATAACGTCAATCAATAAGCTCTTACCGAATGAGGTTGGTGCGCTAAGGATTATCGATTCGCCGTCCAATAGTCTCCGCAATACCCTTGCTTGTGAGCTATGTAAAACATAGTCAACCATCGTACCGTCAGCTCGATGAGCTGCATGCATAAGTGCGTTCCTTAAAGACAGCCCCTCTAACGCATCTTTGTCTGAAACATAAGGATACAACCCTACTTGCATTGCCAAATCATCAATAATCTTTCGATAATCATGATCAAGGCTCTCTTGCACCTCCAATATACGGATTACAAATTCACGGCCTATGTCGACATTAGACGAGCAAACTCCAGAGATTTCGGCCAATAAATGAAATGGGTTTTCCAGCCAATCATTTGACTTGATACTTTGCCTTATTTGATTGATGCCTCTCATACCTGAAGTGCCTTTAAGCGAGCATCAAGAGCAGCTATGAGTTTCTTTTTTTCTTTTAAAGGAACCATGATTACATGTGCTGTTAGAGGGAACTCCTGAGAAAATTTATTCTTATATTCAGAGTTCAATTTATTTCTTAAACTTTCATAGGACTTTATAAGTTCGTTCTTAATATTTTCCTTATACTCTTCATCGGATACGTGGCTTTTGCCAACGATGTCACTGTCGTACGTTAGTAAAACTGGTATACACACTTGTTTGAAAACATCATCCAAAGAAGTATTTTCATGCAGGAGGCTCTTTAGCTTTTCCGCTTCCGGCCACTTTGGATCTATTTTATTTTTTATTAGAATAAACTCCGACCTTAAATAGTCGGTTTCTAAATGATCTATTATTTCTTTGGAAACATCATAAATTGCTTTTGAGAGTTTTTCGTAAAACTTGGTTTCACCTATCCACAATTCAAGATCATCACCCCTTTTAACGACGTGGACAGCGTCAAAACCTTTTACTGTCTCATTCACAGCGCTTTTGTAATATATTTTACTAACTGCGGGGAGCGTTTCATAAACCTGACGAATTGCGATATGCAATAAAACTTCACCGAATTCGCCTCTCAAACCATATTTTTCAGTTTGATAGACAATTTTTGCTGCTTTCTTTGTCATCTTCAACGCGTTAGCGTGGCTTATTTCGCTTAATTCAGAATAGTCTAGGGCAAATTCTGGCAACCACTCCATAATATGATCTGACAATTGATCATTTCTCCATTTCCCACGCTCAAATCCTGCACATAGAGCCAAGTCATCCCCTACGTCACCAATCTCATGAAATATTACATTTAAAAACGCATCAGGGTGTTCCATAAGTTTTTATTCTATCCGTACGTGATGAGCTATAGGGTATTGGCTAACAGTTTTATTCTAAAACCCCAGTCACATATCACTCCGTTGTATATACAACCTTCCCAAAACAAAATAGTCGCACAAACTCATAATGAATACAACGACTTATTAAAAGCTGATTTTTATTAGAGGCTGATATACCAACTGCGGTTGCCTATATTCCCAGTTGCCTATCCACTTAGTAATAATCCACTCTTCAAAAAATATTGCTTTATATCAATAATATAAAAATCAGCACCTTTCTTTTGGGAAATATATGCGACCAGAGTTTCTAATATCTGGTTAATAATAATACAGTTGACACAGGTGTTGTTTTTTTATACTGCATTAATAAACAGTATAAATTGAAATGCAATGTTAGATATTCCAAAACCTATTCCCGCAAACCCTGTTAAATTCCTTGATCGGTTGCGAGCTTATATTCGCACTCAAAATCTTGCCTATAAAACAGAAAAAACCTATGTTCAATGGGTTGTGCATTTCATTCATTTCCACGGCAAGCGTTATCCAGAAGAGATGGGCGAAACCGAAATTCAGACATTTCTTAACCATTTGTTCATGAGGAAAACTGGGGTCGCTGCTTGACCTTACATACCAATAACCTAAGCACTGTATGTAAATGCAAAAAAAATATGAGCTGTTTAATATCCCTGTGCCTCCAGTGCGGAATCAGTGGAAATTTGACTATATATTTTGGTGGAAATTAAAGAATTTACCACTCAACTAATGATACTTTTATTACAACCCAACTGATCAGACACTAAAAACAAAAACCACGAATCGAGATTTACATTTTAATGTCCGCTATCGAGAAAATTCGATGTCCTGTTAACTCGTTTCGAACTTCCACTTCGGGCACAAACCTGACATTCCCGCCAAGCTCTTCCGAACACAAAACACACAAACGAATTCAAATTTATAAGTATGTCCAACAAACCAATGTACCAGAACTAAACCCCAAAATCTAAACTAGTAATTCCCATCATAATTCGTTTGTTATTTATACAAAACGTCACATGATATTTAATATGCCCGATATTTGTACACATAGAGATCAGTAATAACCCCACCTCCCGTTTCAAATAAAAAACAAATTAAAACACAACTCCGCAAGATCCGGGTCGCCACCCAACCTGCTCTCTCCCATAATCTCCACTCATCAAACAATAAATGAGAACATTAACAATGACGACCTTATTAAACAAAGTTGCGATCATCACTGGAGCAAGCTCAGGAATTGGATACGCGACAGCTAAACTATTCGCTAGCGAGGGTGCAAAAGTTGTTGTTGGGGCGCGGCGTCAAGCTGAGTTGAATACGCTGGTTGAAGAAATTATCAGTTCAGGTGGCGAAGCGATTGCGATTGCAGGTGATGTCAAAGATGAGAGTTTTGCGAAAGCGATGGTCGAGTTGGCAATTAAACATTATGGAGGGTTAGGAGCCTGTCGGACTTAGGTGATCGTAGCGAGGGAAAGTTATTTTGAAGCAGAATTTTTTAATCGTTTGAGGCTAATAGCCATAGCTATTCGTCGAAAAGGATTAGAGATTCTGATCAAAATAGCTTTTCCGCAGTAGATTCATCCTAAGTCCGACAGGCTCCTAAATATCGCTTTCAATAATGCCGGTGCGATTGGGGGAATGGGAGCAACGCCGGAGGTGTCGCTTTCCGATTGGGAAGATATACTGTCTACAAATCTAACCAGTGCTTTTCTTGGCGCTAAATATCAACTCCCAGCGATGTTGAAACGTGGCAGTGGCTCGCTAATTTTTACCTCAACGTTTGTTGGTTACACGGTTGGTTTGCCAGAGATGGCTGCCTACTCCGCAAGCAAAGCAGGTTTGATTGGGCTTACTCAAGCATTGGCAACTGAGTTTGGAGGTAAAGGTATTCGAGTAAACGCCCTTTTACCGGGTGGCACAGATACAGCAGTGGGTAGATCTTTTGCCAGCACCCCAGAAGCGTTAGCATTTGTTCAAGGCCTACATGCACTCAAACGCATGGCAACGCCGGAAGAGATCGCAAAATCTGCGCTTTATCTAGCGTCTGATGCATCTAGCTTTACCACGGGAACTGCACTACTTGTTGATGGCGGTGTTTCGATAAATCGAACATAATGCGGGTTCAATTAGCAATAAAAGTTTCCAAGAAAATATAATGTCTGATTACGACCGAATAGCGAAAGCGATTTCATTTATTAGCGCGCGAGTTAAAAAACAGCCAACCCTGGATGAAATCGCAGCGCATTTACACTTAAGTCCTTTTCACTTTCAACGGTTATTTAGTCGATGGGTTGGTGTAACGCCGAAAAGATATTTGCAAACACTCACTGTAGAACACGCCAAACAATTATTAGCTGAATCTAAACCACTGCTTGAAGTTTCCGATTCACTAGGCTTGAGTAGTGGTTCGCGTTTGTATGATCATTTTGTTCAACTGGAAGCAGTGACACCAGGAGAGTTTAAAAAAGGTGGTCTTGGTTTAAACATTGACTATGCAATGCACCCTACCCCCTTTGGCAACATTTTTATTGCGTTAACTCAACGTGGTATCTGTCAGCTTGTTTTTCTTGAGCAAGATAATATTGATGAGCTGTTGTGTGATCTAAAATTAAAATGGCCCTATGCGGAATTGAAAGAATGTTCTGATAAAACGCACGACGTCGTTGAAACAATGTTTAATAAAAAACAAACTGTGCACCGTCCGCTTTCTCTTTATGTTTCCGGGACAAATTTTCAGGTTAGTGTTTGGAGAGCATTGTTGCAAATACCTCAAGGTGAAGTGACAAGCTATTCTCAAGTAGCGAAAGCAGTGGGCAGGCCTAGTGCTGCCAGAGCGGTTGGAACTGCGATTGGCGCAAACCCTGTTGCATTTATTATCCCATGCCATCGCGTTATTCAACAAAGCGGTAAGCTGGGTGGATATCGCTGGGGTGAAACGAGAAAACATGCGATTCATGCCTGGGAGACAGCCAGGCATGAGAGGTAACAATCTATCGTTCTTGAGATCGCATCAATTCCAGATCAGGTACACGGGAATGGTAAGGCAATGCTTTTAATCGAATCACTGGTTTTTGTGAAGCATCAGAACTAACACTGAAATTAAAGTGCTTTCTTACCCCAGGCACTAAATCACTGCCGCTAGTCGCATCACCGACGAGATTTTCCACCCCTGAAAACGTAATTCCATAAGTACCAACAGAATCCGGTGCTTCAACACCTAACAACATAGCGGTGTGTGGCCCAGCAGAAAGATCAACAGGATAAGTTTTAGAATATGCACCAGGAACGGCATACATGGTGTCTATGTATCGACCATCGACATAAAGTGCAAAGGCATCATCTTTAATACCACCATTATCGCTGACTGTTATTTTAACTTCGCCTTCAATGATTTCGATGGGTAATTCGTTTGACCAGTCACTCCATTCAATATTCCACATACTACGCGCCTTAACTAAATATTCACCGGGTTCAAGACCAGAAGGGATAACAATCTCGAGCATGGATTCGGTGGCAAAGCTAATCAATGCACTGCGATTACCCACCATAACTTCATTATTAGAAATAACACTGCTAAAGCCCGCGCCAAAAACAATTGCTCTGCCGCCTTTATGGACTTTATCAGGAACTACTGAAGTAATCTTGATTTGATCAATAACCTCAATCGCAGGATCTTTAATGACAAATGCATCGGGCGTATATTCAGGATGATGTACTTTGACTTTAATAGGCCCTGCAAGTTTGTCTGGATCGAGAAACGCCCCTGATAGCCGCACTGTCATTTTGTCATCGTGTCGCTCCACTTCCCCCATATCTGGATACACTATTTCGGAACGACCATTTGCGTCAGTGAACGTTGCTTGAGGAACAGCGTAAACAGTAACTCCAGGCGCCAGGACTTTTTTAATCAATGAAAAACCCCGTCCGGTGATAATAAATGTATGTGCTTTACCTGTTGGGCGGATGGCTCCCGAAATCAGTTCATCAATTTCTGGTGGGAAATTCACTTCATATTCAATCACTGCATCAGTTGTGGCCAGATCAACGACTGCTTTGATTGTCCCTGTTGCATTTTGAATATGGCCAGCAATATTCACCGCGGTTTCGATCTGACCAAATATAGGAATGAACTTAATTGCTAACATTCGACCAAGTTTTTTAATCAGAAATTTTTTGCCATATTTTTTTGCCAAATAAGTGACAAAAGCTTTACTGATTGGCCCTGAGCCCGGTGGCTGTTTAAGAAAATCTTCTTTTAAAATATCGATGATCTGTAACATCGCCTCTTTAGTCTGTCCCCTACGGAGTTTAATGCTGACTTCTGAAACGCTGAATACATGCTCAAGAAATATATCGGTAACTGCCTTGGGGTCCATCTTTACACCGATAGCAATTTGGAATGCAGGCCAAAAAGCTTGCTGCACAACAGTACGTGTCATTAATGGTTGCCAAACTTCATAAGGCGCTTCGATTTTTGGTTCAAACTCTTTGTCCGTTCCAGGTGTTACCACCTGTACAATGACCGAGCGACCGTTTGGCTGACTAAATGGCGTGATAGTCGATACCGCAGCAACGCCGTAACCTTGTGGCGCAATTAAATCCCAAAATGCGGTAGTATGGGACATAATAGGTTTACCATTCAATGCTGTCATCTGCGCTGACAAAAATAGATTAGTATCATTAATCAAATCGAGATTACCGGTTTTCTCCCGCTCTTTAATTTGTATATCATCGACCGGTTCTTTAGGAAGAATTGCTGCAGGTTTTCGTTCAACAGCTCTTGGCTTTAGAAAATCATCAAAAGTATTGTCTTCGATACCGGCTTGGATTGCTTCAATCGCTGCCAATATTGCTGTAGTATTTGCACTTTGAAGCTCACTATCAGGATTTAACAGAACACCCGGATCTGCTGCTAATTTTTCCTCTAACACATCGCCGTAAGCTTCAACTTCATTAAGCCCCACTAGCATATCGCGAACATCATTCAATGACTGCTCCGCAACCAAAGCTGGTGGATTAATAGCAGACCAAAGCAAAGCCAGCGCTGTTGTTCGACTATTAATTGAAATGAAATTATCACCCTCCAAAACCAGCCCCATTAAATAGGCAGATAACAATGGGTTTTCGTCGGTTGATAGTGGATCTTCATAAACAGCAGTAACAATACTTTGCCCGGAAAGATTAACATGACTTGTAAAGTTGCCATTGCCATCTGGAAAGATTTGCTCATCGATATCCCAGGCAACGTCTAGTTCATTGACATTGATGGTAGCATTATCAGGCATCTCAACTTTTCCTGAAAGCCGACGCATCAGTGTTACCCAAATTGCATTGGATTCCCCACCCACACTACTAATGCTTGCCAAACCACTTTGTGCTGCGGACGGAACTGACAGGGTGACCGATTCAGCATCACCGCTACTATTTGCCACGGTAACGCTGCCACTGGTGAAATTAATGGTGAGAGATGCATTAAGATTTTTACCAATGAAAGTAATTTTACGTTGTGCCGCATTAAAATCATATCGTGTTAATACCGGTGTATTGCTGTTAACCACTTGTACTTGAACAGCATTACTTCGCTCATTTTTATCTGTCAGATAGAGTTCCACCAATCCACTACCTATACCTGTTGGCCATTGGAAATGAATACCCTCTTCATCAACACTACTGGGATGAATATTCAAAGCACTTGTGATGCCGCGAATCATCAACCAACTTTCAGAAATATTATCAGGCAGGTTTGTGCCGATTAATACCACTTGATCACCCGCGCGAACAATCCCTTCTACTTCCGTTGTCCTGTTATCTAATAAGATAAGAGACATTGCTAAATGTTCGTTGGTATTTGCGGCAGAACTCATAGCTGACAATCTTTGTGCACCTTCTTCATTAATATCTAACAAGCTATCATTATCATCATCAGTATCGAGATAATCAGGAATACCATCCTGATCTAAATCGACGGGGTCAGTCGTGTTAACACCTGCTTCGTCTCTATCTGTAATAGTATTGTCATCGCTATCACTATCGAGAAAGTTATCAACACCATCACTATCTGCATCATTCAGCATAGCGAGTTGATCATCGTTTAGATCTGGTCGATCTGATTTTGTAAAATATTCACCACTGTCAGGGATTCCATCATCATCGGAATCTAGATCCCACCAAAGTGGAACGCCGTCATTATCACTATCATGATTCTCATCCCAATTTAATAACGCATATTGCACTTCAACAAAGTCAGATATGCCATCACCGTCACTATCTGCGGTAAATTGATTACTTTCAATCGCTCGTTCAAGATCATCCGGTACACCATCAAGATCGCCATCGGGAAAAATCTTGATGGCATAATTCCAGCCTGGATTACTTTTTCCAGAACTGTCGGTAACGCTGAGATAATAAGAACCTGCTGCTGGAATGAATGATGAAATAGCCGTTGCTCCCGCTGACCATGGCAAATTGGCTGTTGTCGTTTCAGTGTTAGCGCCAGCGTTAGTGATGATAGCGATACTGGGGCGCATACTGTTATCTGCCCCAGTTAAAACGGCAGAAAATCTTCCTTCAGTCGTAAATGAAATTTGGTAATAATCAATATCAGGTCGGTTATCAGTCGCTTTAATTGTTCCATTGATAATGGCAGGTACATTGCCAACAACTTCCGCCACTGAGATACCATCATTTTGATTGGAAATTCCATTCTCTCTATTTTCAGTAAAACTTGCATAACTTGATTTTGATGAATCAAAGGGGAAAGCATCCTGAAAATCCTGAACACCATCCGTATCTATGTCGTCAGTCGCATAATTGCTAATACCGTCAGAATTATCATCATAATGAGCTTCGCGATTTTTCGGAAACGCATCTTCTTCATTCACGAATCCGTCACCATCAAGATCTGGATCGTTAACATCATCCAATCCATCCCAATCCAGATCATCAATTAGTGTGACAACAAGCGTATCGGAACTGGTTGATCCGCCGCTAGCAACAGTAAGTTCTACGGTATAAACACCTGCTTTTTCTGCATAGAAACCGGTAATCTGAGTATTTTGCGACGTTAATTTCGTACGACCTGGGACACTTTGATCAATAACACGCCAATGCCATTCAGTTGCTGAACTTCCCGAACCATTCAAAAACACAATGTCACCAACATCAACCTGATCAAAATTTTTCGCGGACGCTCCCATGCGATCTGCGCCGGCCTTTGCTTCTACTGGTGTTTTCACACCTGAGGATGAACCACCACCACAACTCAGCAATAGAAATGCAAATAATGAAACGAATATGACTTTAGAAATCGAAGTCAAAGAAAATGATTTAGTGGCGTGAGTCATAACTAATATTACCTTTTGTTTTTCTGTAACTACTCATAGGGTTACAACTCACTGAGCAGCGGGTGCTATACAGGTTGGAGAAAACGTGGCCCACATGGACGTGGGCGTCGAGCATCCACGGATGGATTTACTGCGTTTTTCGTAAACCTGTATAGCACTCGGTGCGTATCGAAGCCAATGAGGTATGAGTAGTTACGTTTTTCTTTTAAAATCCCATTGTATTTTGTAAAACCGATACAATTAACGAGATAAAAATCCATATCGATTTACTAGGAATAAATATAACAAATGGATATACTAATTATGCTACTCCGTTACGGAAAACTGTCAAGTTTGTATCTGTGTTGGTGTAAAGTACAAATTAGTCTTACTAATTTACTCAACTTTCCCGAAGGTAGTTGTGTCGCTTTGACAACGAAGAAATTAATTTAATTCGTCAACGGGGTTTAAGCCCGCCGCAAGCGGATGGGGAATTTAGATTAATCTGATTTACTAGCGATGAAGAATTTATGATAAACAGGAGTGAAAGAAATCAATTATGTTGTTTCTACGACGAGGTATGCACCCCGCCATCGACCCATCGGCCAAAGGAGAAAATTTCGTTTCTCCTCTCTGGAAACCCCAATGGTTTTGTGCACGTAGCAAGCTACGGGGAATTTTGATTATAAGCGAGTGTGGATTGATTTTAGTATTGTCAAAATATCCTCATATCCCCAGCCGGTGGAAAACAAACATTCAGCAATAACGATGTGATTTTCAAACTATCATTCCAGGAATTTTCTACGATTCCCAATCAAACCGTGGCAGACTATCAAAAACCGTATGCAACCCGACATTCCAGGCTTCTTTCAAAGATATCAAATATTCATCATTTTCATGAAAAACCCGATGGCGTTTCAATCCGTAGGAATCCTTTTTGTAATAAAGAAGTTCTATTGGTGGCCCCACTGATAAATTACTGCGGATGGTAGAATCAATCGAGACTAACGCGCAACGAGCGGCATCACTGAGAGGTAATGGTGGGCACACGATCCTGTCCAGAATTGGCTTTCCATACTTGGCTTCACCAATTTGCACAAATGGATTTTCCTCCGACACTGAAATATAGTTACCTTCGGGATAGATCAAAAACAGCTCAGGTGGAAACCCCTTGAGCTGACCACCTAGAATAAAACTTGCGCCAAAACTGGCGGAGCTTTGTTGCCCTACTACGTGATATTCTTTTTGAATGCTGCGACTGACTTTGCCCACATAATGTGCAGCATCAAACATGTAGTCAACAGATGCAAGATTCTCTTTCCCCTTTTTAGCGCTCAGGTCACGTTCTATGGTGTTTATCACCGCTTGCGTTGTCGCAAGATTGCCCGCGCTAAGTAATACAAAAACGTGATCTTTACTAACGGTAAAAGTGTGCATTTTACTGTAAACATTAATGTTATCTACACCACCATGCGTTCTAGAATCCGACGCAAAAACCAACCCTTCATCCACTTTAATTGCCAGGCAATATGTCATTTAGTTACTCTCATCACTATAATCTGTAAAAATGCATCAAAAAATAACATGCGATTCATTCTGGTGCACATAAAAAACAACCATTCACTTAAAAATATATGTAAATAACTGATTGCTTTCCAGTTTTTAATTTGGCACCATTGCCGCATAGTGTATCAGTAATATAGTAGCCAAGCAGCAAATTAATTGAGGTGGTCATGAGTATTAACTGGAAAGAATATCAATCACAAGGCCTCTTTGATGAGCTTGTTTTGCCCTCTGGCAGAGCACGGAAAAGCGCAGCACCACTATGCCGCTATCTGAGCAAATTGAGCGATGAAGAACTGCAAGAACGTCGCGCTGCTTCGGAACTTGCCATTAAATCAATGGGGATTACCTTTACGGTTTATTCCGAAGAAGAAGGTGGATCCATTGATCGCATGTGGCCCTTTGATATAGTGCCACGCATTATTGAAAAAAAAGAGTGGGATCAAATACAGACAGGGCTTATACAACGGGTAAAAGCGTTAAACATGTTCATTGATGATATTTATCATGAACAGCGCATTGTCAAAGACGGCATCCTCCCTGTAGAACTCATGAAAGACTCAAAAAATTTCCGCCCACAATGTGTTGGGATTAATCCACCTCACGGTGTGTGGGCGCACATTTGCGGATCAGACCTGGTTCGTGATGCGGAAGGTGTTGTTTATGTGCTGGAAGATAATCTTCGGGTCCCATCAGGCGTTTCTTATATGCTGGAAAACCGCCATGTCATGAAGCGGATTTTCCCTGAGATGTTTGAAAACTACAATATTCAACCAGTCAACGAATACACTTCACACCTTTATGAAACACTTGCTGCTTTGTCGCCACGAGATATTAGTGAGCCAGAGATTGCCGTTCTCACCCCAGGCATTTATAACTCTGCCTATTTTGAGCATGCTTATCTTGCGCAACAAATAGGTGCGGAGTTGGTAGAAGGCTGTGATCTTATGGTTGATAGTGACGACTGTGTGTATATGAAAACCGTTGAAGGTTTAACACGTGTTGATGTCATTTATCGCCGAATTGATGATGAATTTCTCGATCCTGAAGTTTTTAATCCTGACTCTATGCTGGGTATTCCCGGTATTATGCGAGCATGGAAAAAAGGTAATGTCGCACTGGCAAATGCCCCCGGGGCTGGCGTTGCTGATGATAAAGTCATTTATGCTTTTGTCCCCAAAATGATTGAGTACTATCTTAATGAAAAAGCATTGCTACCCAATGTTCCCACTTATGTGTGTCACTACAAAGAAGACCGAGATTATGTGCTCGACAACATTGAGAAACTTGTTGTTAAACCAGCGAATGAATCGGGCGGTTACGGCATGTTAATCGGGCCTCACGCAAAAAAAGAGGAAAGAGAAAAGTTTAAACGCCTAATTCAACGTGACCCTCGAAATTATATCGCGCAACCAATGTTAACATTATCAACTGCTCCGACCCTGGTGGATAACCATGTTGAAGCACGTCATCTTGACCTGCGGCCCTTTATACTTTCCGCCAAAAAAACATTTGTCACAACTGGTGGGCTAACGCGCGTTGCACTTAAAAAAGGTTCAATCATTGTCAACTCATCACAAGGTGGCGGAAGCAAAGACACCTGGATTGTGGATATGGGAGCGTAAACAATGTTATCTCGAGTAGCAGAACGTATTTACTGGATGGGACGTTATCTGGAGCGTGCAGAAAACAGCGCGCGACTGGTGAATGTTAATTCCCATTTATTACTGGATTTACCCAAGGGCGTCACGCTAGGCTGGTGGCCACTGATTGAAATCAGCGGCAGTCAGGATCTGTTCAATGAGCATTATGAAGAAGCCAGCGAAAAGCTGGTCGTCAAGTTTCTGATAGCTGATGCAAAAAACCACGGATCGCTGAGCAATTCGATCTTTTATGCCCGTGAAAATGCACGTACCATTCGCGACATCATCCCTAGTGAAGCCTGGGAAAAGATCAATGATTTATTCGACTTTGTTAAAGAAAGTTTACCGGGCAGTATGGCACGCAAAAAACGTTTCGCATTTCTACAAGATGTCACTAGCCGCATACAACAAATAACCGGACTACTTGCTGGCACTATGCTGCACAATGTTGGCTATGATTTCCTGCGATTGGGCCGCAATCTCGAGCGTGCTGAAATGACAACACGTATTGTCGACGTACGTTCAGAAAGTATTATCACAGCTGAAACTGAAGATTTAGCCCCTTTTGAACAATTTCAATGGGTCAGTGTGCTTCATTCCATGTCAGCATATCTGGCCTACCGACAGGAAGTGCATGGCATCATTAAAAGCGACAATGTATTGCGTTTCCTAATGCAAAACCCCTATTTCCCACGTTCCTTTGCACGTTGTGTTAACGAAACAAAAATCAGCTTACTCAATCTACCAAACAACGAAAAGTTGGTAGAACTAGCAGATACCATGCTTAAAAAAATAAATAAACTTAGCTTTAAAACGGCTGACGATCCCCTGGATTTATTGATTGATAAACTGCAAATTGAACTCAGCGAACTCAACAAGTCAATTACAAAAGTCTATTTTTCATTAGAGCGAACCCAGAAAACAAAAAAGCAAAAAGAATTACCTGAAGAGGTTTAAATTTTTTTGACAACAAAACAGAAACCTGGAAACAAGTCGATATTTTTCAAAAATTAAAGTGACAGACAATGGAAAAAGTCTTCAGTCAGCATACCTGTCACCACAGGCATGATTATTCAGACATTAGATGCCGTTTTAACACGGCAAACAGCGAGATTCCCCAATGACTATTCGTGTCGCCATAAGCCACAATACGTGCTATAAATTTGATAAGCCGGTAGAAATCCATCCGCATATTTTTCGTTTACGACCAGCGGCTCATTCACGCACACCGATTAAAGCGTATTCTTTTCGCATTTTTCCAGAAAACCATTATCTCAATTGGCAACAGGATCCTTTTGGTAATTATCAGGCACGTGTTGTATTCCCTGAAAAAGCAAAAGAATTGAGAATTGAAGTAGACGTCGTTGTTGATATGACAGTGATCAACCCTTTCGATTTTTTCCTGGAAGAATATGCGGAAGAATACCCCTTCAAATATAGACCACAACTTCTCACAGAATTAACCCCTTATCTTGAGATTATTGAAAACGGAGCGTTGTTAAAAAACT
>Ga0316204_10006072_pt1 | contig 19017 bp, 10 predicted proteins | sample 6monrhotite_MG_2_FD_205661 | JGI IMG/M metagenome (GOLD analysis project Ga0316204, IMG submission 205661) | Microbial mat bacterial communities from mineral coupon in-situ incubated in ocean water Damariscotta River, Maine, United States -... | ecosystem: Environmental > Aquatic > Marine >...
TCGAACAACGCTGCAAATGCCATTGATGGCCTTGGCAATAAGTACTGCAATACAAGCCACGGTGATATAAGCAACGTTAACAAGAAGCCCAATGACAAAAAGCACCGTAATAAAAACTACAAAAACGAAAAATTCTACAATAAAAATGACCGATGTTATGGATTGCAGCAACAACAACATTTCAGCAGCACGGCAATATCGATCGTCAGCCAGGGCGATGTGGAGGAAGGCCGGCCATTGGTTTTCACGGTAACCTTACCGCATTCACCACCAGCAGGGCATTGTGCCACGCTTAAATTTACGGCATCGGGAACATCGACGTCAATACCCGACCTGGTAATTGATGCCAACTCATCACTGGTCCAAACGGTATCAGTCAATACCCAGGCGGATATAAATACTGTTGGGGCAACCGTGACGCTTTCGTTAAACACAATAACCTATTCAAGTGGTTACCCGGCAAGCCATCACTATTTGGCGCAGGCATCAGCAACCGGCAATGTGCTGGACAAAGAAGTAAGTCTCGCGGGGTCAGGTGGAACCATATTTTATCGAGTAAACGTGCCCTATGTGCCCAGCAAGAATTCCTATTTGCGTATTGGTACCTCACCGGTTACTGCGAATGATGCAGCTGATCCGCCGACGTGCACTCCAGGCAGTGATACCGAGTGTACTGTATGGAGCTATCATCGAGAGAAATTTTTAAATATCAGTGATGCAAAAATGTTATGGCTGTTTCCCACACCGGGCGACATTAATTTCGCCATCGATTGGCCTCAGTGTAAATGGCTTGAGCACACCGATGGAACACGCGTTGCAATTACCGGTGGTGACTACAACATATTCTCCAACGGCAGCGTGGCCACCACCAGCCTGGGCACATCAATTACGTATACCTTGAATGATAGTTATGAAGTGGTGATGTCATCGAAATACGATGTTACCTCGCAATTTAATTCCAGCATTGGCATCGGAGGCGCGGTTAATGCCTTTCTTGGTGCACAGGTTGATCTGAACGCCGGCGTCAAGTTTGACGCATCACCACAGAAAAGAGTGTCGGTATTAGGTGGCAGCGACGTGAGCTACACCCGGAACGTGGAAACCAACGCGGTTAAATCCGTAAAGTTTCAAGTGGAAGACACAAACATCACCGCCGCGGCAATTGGCGCGGGTATCGCTGCCACCCTCGGCGCTGTGACCGGGGCTGTTGCAGTTGAACTTACGGCTAAATCAGATGATCCAGCGCAAAAAGATAAACTGACCCGCGCGATTCGAGACGTATCAACCACCGTTTGGGCGGCTGGCACCGCCGCAGTGGCTACATTATCGGTTATGTCTCTCATTAAAAAATTAAAACCAAAACCACAATCCACGTTTGAAATGTACAAAGATCAGGTGTTTCTGCAATGTGGCGATGCTGCTTTGCTGATGAAATCAGATGGCACCATCATTTTAGATGGAAAAAATATCATCATAAATGGCACCGACAAAGTGGAGATTAACAGTAAAGATGCCTCGATTTCAGCAAGTGAAACGGCATTAAGCGCAAAAAACTTTAGTCTTAGTGCGGCAACGAAGATGAGTGGTAATCTCAATATAGAAAAAGGCAGTCTTGATGTACCAAGCGGTACTATTAAAGGTGCAGGTGGAAAAATTGGCGAGCAAGTATTTTTAGCGCCACCCGCAGCGCCGGTTGTATCAGATGCGGATGTTCAATTAGCACAACAATTTGGTAGCGTGAATCAGATTTTGCAGGTTGCCATGCTACGGCGTCGGCAAGCGTTGATGGGGGATGACAGCTAATTCGACGACTGCAGACACCGACACCGTTAATAATTGAATAATACAGCAAAATCAACCCTAAAATAATAACGTTATGATTGACCTAAATGATACTCAACTCGTGTTCGTGCCCCTCGCGGGAAAAGTAAAACAGCGCGACAGCTTAACACTGATTGCCAAAGGTACTTTTCAGTTAACCCCCGATGACATGGCCACCCTGTGTGAGCCTGACGAGCAACTTCCCGCAGCGGGCGATGAATATACCGACGGCGATAAAAATGCGGCATTGCGTTATGATGCCGATTTTGCCTATTTCAAACCTAATGCGGATATATTGTTAGTTGGTTCCTGCCATACACCTGACAATAAAGCGCTATCACAATGCAGGGTATCATTGGGTGTTGGTAAATATGTAAAATCCTTGTTGGTACTTGGCAACCGACAGTGGGTAGGGGCTGTTTCGGGTGGGCGTACCACTGAACCCGAACCCTTCACTCAGTTAGCGATGGATTACCAGTACACGGCCTTGTACAACAAATACGCGGAACAACAAACCAAATGGAATTTACGGAAACTAATCACCGACAAACTTCCACTTCCGAATGTACAGCCCATTACCTTTATTGATAAATTCACCGCTTCAGTGTCCTATGAGCCCCACGGTTTTTCGCCCATCAACCGTGTCTGGGAACAACGGGCAAATAAAATGGGGCGTTATAATGGCGACTACTTAACAGACTATTGGCCTTGGTTTCCAGGCGATTTTGACTGGCGCTATTTTAATTCAGCCCCCGAAGACCAACAACTGGATGGTTACTTAAACGGCGACGAAAAACTGTATGTTGAAAATATGCACCCACAATATGCTCAATATCATTCGCAATTGCCGGGCTTACGTGTGCGCTGTTTTCTAAATGAAGCAGAGCATCACCTGCAAAATTATCGCGAAATCCCCATGAACCTGGATACCTTATGGGTTGATATGGAAAATGAAAAACTGGTACTCGTATGGCGTGGGGTGGCCAACGTAAACGCCGAGGATTATGAAGAAATACAACAAGTCCAATTAGTAACAGAAAAACTGTCAGAGTCACCCAGCCCGGAAGCATATTATAAAGACAAGCTATTGGAGCATATTTCAACAGAAGAGGCAGTTGATACCACCATTGTCCAACCTAAATCAGAAGACGACGATGAAAAAACCCTGTTAAAAACACGATTACAACCCCCAAAGATGGCCACTGGATTGTTAGACTTGGAAGGCATGGATGTTGAAATGCAATCACAAGTCAATCAGACGCTGGATCAGGCTCGCAAAGCCATCGCCGATGCCGGACAGGATCCAGCTATGGTCGATCAATTAATGCAGGCCCAAGACCCAAATGCAGTGCTGGCGGCAATGTTTGCAAAATTGGGCATTGACCTGTCACAGAGCGATAAAGTAGTGCAGCAATCCCGTGAAAATACCGCAAAACTCTTGCAAGAACATGGTATTGATACGGAAGAGTACCTGGCATTGTTTGATGAGGCAGAATTAGATGACGCCGCACAACCGGACGAAACCAGCCCGGTTTTTGATAAAGAAGCAATACAGCAACAAGCCAGGCAGGGCGTTAGTTTTTCAGGTAAAGACTTTAGTGGGCAGGACTTATCACAACTTGACCTGCCATCTGCGGACTTTAAAAACGCGACGCTAACTGACGCCAATCTGCAGGGTAGCAACCTCGCGAATGCTGATTTTAGCGGCGCAACCTTATCGGGGGCCAGCCTGGATAAAACAGTATTAACTGGTGCAATACTAGCAGACGCCGATTTGCAGGGTGCAACGCTTGCAGCAGCCGTGCTGAATGAAGCTAATTTGGGCTCAGCTGATTTTTCCGATTGTGACTTAAGTAAAGCCCTGCTAATTAAGGTGGTGGCAAACCACGCACGTTTTTGCCGGGCGACTTTACATGATTCGGTCATATCAGAAGCACAATTGTGTTCCGCCAATTTTGATTCTGCCAAACTGGATAACGCAAATTTCCATTCGGCGGTACTCACTGGGGCCAGTTTCAATTATGTCAGCGGAAATCGAGTCATCATGGAAAACGCGGACTTAACCGACTTAAAAGCCAGTGAAAGCTGTGTTCTTAAACAAGCTAACTTAACACAGGTAAAAGGTGGCGGGGCGGTGTTTACCGGTGCGGATTTAAGCGGCAGTAATTTAAGTAACTCACAATTTTCGCAGGCTTTGTTTACGGATGCCACGTTAACGAATACTGATATCAGTTGTTGTGATTTTACAAAAACTAACTTCCGTAAAGCCAACCTGCAAAAAGCCGATGCTCGAAAATCGAATTTTTTCCAGGCGATACTGGAACGCGCTGATTTGACCAAAACCAATTTCAGTGGAAGTAATTTATACGAAGTAGAGTTTTTGGGCGCAGTCATTGGAAAAACCAAGTTTTCCAAAGCCAATTTAGCCAGCACAAAACTGGCCAAACTTCACAAAATACATTAGAAATACAGGCATAAAAAAAGCAAATAAAATGGAGCTGTTGCATGAATAGTGGCATACAAACTCGTTTTCACTTCGAAGCAATTGCTTTAGAACCGGAACTATTTAGCGTAGAAAGCTTTAGCGGGGAAGAAGCAATTTCCCAGCCTTACCGGTTTGAAATAAACCTAGTGTCGTCACAGGCTGATATTGATTTGAACCTGCTATTATCAACAGCGGCAACGCTTTATATTACCCAAACTGACGACGTCAGAAAATTTCATGGCATTATTGCTGAGATTGATTTGGTGGATCAACGTCCTGATGGTCGGTTTAATTATCGGGCGGTATTGGTGCCACGGTTTTGGTTGCTGTCCTTAACACAACAAAATCAAATATTTCAGTATAAAAGTGTCCCCGACATTGTCCGGGAGTTATTATTGCAGGGCGATACCCAACACCCTGGTCAGTTTACGCATACCACGATATCACCTGATTATTTTGAACTCAGGTTGCGAGATGAAACGCCCGATGGCGATATAGAGTCCAATTACCCATTAAGGGAATACGTTGTACAATATAATGAAACCAACCTGAATTTTCTGGCTCGGTTAATGGAACATGAAGGTATGTTTTATTATTTTGAGCAGCATGATGACAGTGAAAAGCTGATTATAACCGATGACAATTCCGGTTGTGCCAGTGCTTCCGCCGGTTATAGTAGTGTTACAGGCTCACCTGAGCCTATTAATGCAGCCGCAGATATTCATTATCAAGGGGCCGTTAGCAAGAACGATTCATCAACGCCGGCTATCCGACGATTTAGTAGTAAGCATAAACAACTACCACAACTGGTTGTATTAAACGATTACAACTATCGATTACCCCACATCGCGCTGGAAGCAACCGGTCACATATATCCCAATGGCGTAGGTCGGATCACTGAATATGGCGCACATTATAAAACACCGGAGCAGGGCCAGCGTTATGCGAGGTTTCGTGCAGAGGAAATACGCTGCCAACAACATATTTATTGCGGCGAGAGCAATAACCAATGGCTAGGGGCGGGGTTACAGTTTAGTTTGACAGGGCATTTTCTTAATTCGCTGAACCGGTCTTATCTAATTAGCAGAGTTCAGCACCAGGGCAAAATCGGAGCACGGGCACAACAAGCTGTTTATAATAATACGTTTTCCTGTCAAGCTTCGTCAGTTCCCTTTCGGCCCCCACGTATTGCCCACAAGCCGAAGTTATACGGCATCATGAATGCCACGATTGATGCAAGTGGCGATGGTCAACGCGCGGAAATTGATGAACAGGGTCGATATAAAGTACAACTGCCCTTTGATATTAGTGGCAGCGGCGAGGGCAAAGCATCACGTTTTATTCGCATGGCAACACCTTATGGTGGCAGTAAACAAGGAATGCACTTTCCGTTGCTCAAGGGCACCGAAGTAATCTGGACCTGTATCGATGGTGACCTGGATCGCCCAATAATTGTTGGCACCGTTCCCAACCCATTAAACAAGAGCGTAGTTACCGAAGACAATAAAACGGCGAATGTTATTAAAACGCCTGGTGGTATACATATGGAGTTCAATGATGGACTGCCTGAGTCCAGGTCGACCATCTGCAATTCGATACTCAAACCAACGTCAGAGGCAATACAAGCTACAACGCAAGGGACTGCAATGGAATGCTGCGCAGAGCCTCACCAACAGTTAAATAATTCAACTCAACAATTATCACAGCAACAGCATTTGTCGTCATCACCCAGTGTGTTCATCGCCACACCGACTGCGGTAACTGAAGGCCAGGACATGAGCTTTGCCGTTACGCTGTCACAAGCTGCCAGCAATACGACAACATTGACATTTACCGTGAGTGGCAACGGCGCGCAGAGCACCAGTGATGTTAGTGTAGATATTAGTGCTGGATCCACTAGCGGCACCGTGACGGTTTCAAGTGCCAGTGATACCAATGTTGACAACGCAACCATCACCTTAATGCTAAATGCAGTGACGGATACAACCTATAGCGCTTCGGTTGGTGTCGCAACCGCCACGGGTATTGTAAAAGATACCAATATTGGAACCTCTTCCAGCGAATCCACCGGTAACAAACGGTTTAAGCTGAAAGTACCGGAGTGGCATAATAGCGACAGTGTAATAAAATCAAGCTACTGGCGTTTAGGCAATGCTGATAGTACCGAGTTGATTGAATCGCGCAGCGATATTGAGTTAGGCCTTAATTCAACCACCGATGCCGGCGTGTTTGATTATACTGATGGCAATCGTACCGAAATTACTGATGGTGATCGCGAAATTTATGTTAACGGTAAGCACCGCATGACCATTAATAATGGTGGTTTGGGGCTTTATGATGCAGAGCCCATCTACAGTTTGTGGTTTGACGAATTACCGGTCGGTTGGCATAAAATTGAAACCGGTTTTTCCTCATCAACGGCAGCATCATTTGGTAGCAGCGAAACCTTAACATTTGGTAACACCTTTAGCGGTACGGCCGGGCTAAATACCAGTGTTTCCCTGGCGGGCACGGTAACCGGTAATTTGGTGGGGTCCGTTGGGTTTGACATTGGATTTAGTGTCAGTGGCTCCAACGGTTATTCTGTTTCGTATTCCACTGCAGGGAGCATAGAAAAAGTTGAAAAGAACAAAACTATTGATGCAGGGAAAAGCATTACCTTAACCGTGGGGGGGACAGACACGGCTGCCAAAGTTGCTTACGGCACTGCAATGGCCGCTGTTATTGGCGGCGTTGGCGGACAATTCGCAACAACAATGGCGCAGGCTATCGGCGCCAAAGAACAGCAAAACGAATGGCAACCTGCAGAAGCAGCAGCCTGCCAGGGTATTGGGATTACCGCATCAGCTTTGGCCTGGGTGGCTGCCATGAAAATGGGGGCAGGTATCGTAACTGCCGAAAAAATCCGCCAATCGGCCCCAAGTAGCATCAAGCCATTTTTAAAAATCACCGATACGGAAATTCTGTTGCAATGTGGTGATTCCAGCATTTCCCTGAAGTCCGATGGCACCATCGACATTGGTGCTAAAATGATTAACATCGAAGGCGAAGAGAAAATAAACCTTACGAGTGAAGTGTATGTGTACGAGGGCGATGTCACGATTCAGGACAAGGATCTCTGGGTCAGCAAAGGTGATGTTGTGGTTAGCAAAGGCGATATTGATGTCGATACAGGCGTATTAAATACCTCCAATGGCAATAGTTATTAGCGTTTAATTTATTGTCGATAAGTTTGTAGCGGGTTTTTATAAAACAACAGTATCAATATGAAACGACAGCGTGAATTATTATGACACAAGACAAAGACATCATCATACAAAAACTAAAAGCGGGAAAATACGCCGAGTCTGTATTGTTAGATACGCAGATTAGCGAAGATGAGCTCATTAACCGTTTAAAATCCGCTGAAGTACCCATGTTAAATGACCTTGACTTGAGCGGCGCGAATTTGCAAGGCATAAAGGTAAAGGGCGTTATATTTCAGCAGGTAAACTTTCAGGGTGCAGACCTGAACGGAGCGGAGTTGACAGATTGCATATTCAATAGTACCGACTTTCGTAACGCCAGTTTGCAAGGTGCTTCATTGTCCCAATGCATATTATCGCGCGGTATGTCCCCTAAAATCAGTACCGACGAGAGCGATATATCCCTGGATGATCTCGAGCTAACCCCGGATACCATTGCTGAAATGAAAAATGCGGGGATTCAGGGTTTATCCTATGGAAAAATGAGTTTTGCTGGCGCTAACCTGCATAAGGCCAAATTCATCTCGTCAATGATACAGGAGGTAGACTTTAATTACGCCACCTTGGACGAGGCTGTGTTTTCAGAGACAAACATGGAACGCGCTGACTTCTCCAACGCGAGCATGAATAAAGTGGTGTTGGACGATACCAGTCTGGAGCAGTGTGTGTTGGTCAGCACCGTGATGCGCGCCGCGATCTTATATGATACGTCGCTAAACAACTGTGACTGTAGCCACGTTGATTTTACCAATGCGAACATTACCAGCTCCACACTCAGCGAATGTGAACTCAGTGAAGCCCGGTTTGATAAGGCGATGTTAGGCAGTATACGCTTTAAAGATTGTGCTTTGTCGCAAGCCTCCTTTGACTCAGCCACCTTGTCCAATGTTGGATTTTTAGATGTTAGCCCCATGACCTTAGACTTAGGTAGTGCGAAAGTCGCCAAGCTAACATTAAACAATATGATAGTGAAGGCCCAGAACGTATATGAAGGTGATTATGCTGGCGGTGAGTTACGTAACAGTGACCTCAGCGGGCTGGATTTAAGCCGTTGTGCGTTTGGTCATGCAGACCTTAGTGGTTCAAATCTATCAAATAGTAACTTGCAGCGCACCAACCTTGTGGGCGCCAATTTAACCGCCTGTAATTTATTGAATGCTAATTTACAGGGCGCTAATCTGGCGGATGCCATACTGATAGATTCAAACCTGGAAAGCGCACAATTAACCGAGGCTGGGTTACAGAGGGCAAATGTGGATCAGGCCCGATTAAATAATGCGATACTATGCTCAGCAAACCTGACGGATGCCAGTTTTAACGACGCGTCCCTGGTGGGGGCGGATTTATCCCACTGCAACTTGACGGATACCTGTTTTTCCAACTCGAATCTTGAGACGGTAAAATTTCATTCAGCCACGCTTAACAATACATCACTAAAACGTGCCAACCTTAGCCGGGCGGATATGTCAGCCTGTAACATAGAAAAGGTATTGTTTACAGACTGCATGTTAGACGGATTGAATCTAACGGCTGCAACCATGCGAAGTGTTAATATGTCCGGCAATGATATGCGCAGCGTTAAATTGCGCGAAGCCGTGGCAGTGGAAAGTGATTTTTCACAGTGTAACCTTGAGGGCGTTGATCTGGCTGGTTGTGATTTTACCAATACAGACTTTACACAAGCAATGTTGAACAGCGCAGTGTTAACCAATGCGATGTTACTGCAAGTCAACTTCACCGGGGCGAAATTAATTAGCTGCGATATGCGTAATATTAAGGCGGATTATTCTGACTTTCCAAAATGCGACTTAACTAAGTCAGCGCTGTCGGCATCACAGATTAATGGCGCCAATTTTGAAGAAGCGGTATTAACCGGGGTTGATTTTTCCTCGGCCACATTAAATGAAACCATTTTTACAAAGGCCGATTGCCAATCGGCGTCATTTCACCGTGCCTCACTACAGTATGCTGATTTTTCCCATGCGATACTTGCTTTTGCCGATTTTAGCCGAACGGACCTTGATGGCGCCAAACTACATCGCATTGTTGAGCACGAAACCAATTGGTATGGCGCAAACAAGGCAAAAGCAAAGGGAACCGATAAGGAACTTGCCAAGGCTGAAGATTGGCAGCCAGCGTAACAACATTATTTCAAAAAACAAACGTCCGATAGTCGACAACTGAAATTCGCGAAGATTAACCTACGATCCTGGAGATATCTCATTATGTTTCATGCATTAAAGGAACAAGGCCACACTAAAAACGTCAGCTATGTTCAACCAGCCGTCATAAATAAAATATCGGAATCCAATTTATGCCACGTTGAATATACCCTCAACGGCATGGCCAGAGAGTCCTGGGCAATGCTGGCCGTTCCTGCTTACCAGCCAGTAGTAGGGGACAGAGTACTGGTGACGGGTGAGTGCATTGATGAGTGCTATATTATTGGCGTGTTAGCATCGTCACCGTCACCATTTGCAAAAGACGCATTAACAAAAGATGCAGTAGCAAATAAAATATTGCCAAAAGTGGCCGTTTCCAAAAACACATTGTCATTAAAACTGCCTCAACAAACGCAAGTTCTGTCTACACAACACGGTGCTGTTGCTCGCGTTACCCATAAAAATAACAAAGAATGCCTGCAAATAGAAGATGAGCGGGGCCAGCTGATTTTTGAATATCGGCCAGAGCAGGGCGCAGGTATGTTGTCGATGCCGGAGGGGGATTTGGCGTTACATGCGCCCAAAGGCAATATTCAGTTGGTATCGGGGAAAAGCGTGGTATGCAGTAGCACGGCCCCAGTAGTGATTGAAAGTGCGAGTGGTATCGATATGCGGGTTAAAACACAGGATACCAATGCAACCGTTATGCAGCTTACAAAGCGCGCATTGACATTCAGGAGTGAACGATTGGGTCTTAATACAAAAAAGGCAGATGTTAAAATTAATACGATGAACTACCAGGGCAGCATCATTAACGGCACCGTGGAACGTGCTAAATGGGTTTGCCAGAAACTTGAAACCATCGTCGATCGACTTTTTGAGCGCGCCCGTAATGTGTATCGACAAACAGAAGAACTGAATCAAACCAAAGCAGGGCGTATGCGAACCTTAGTGGATGGTGATTATTATCTGAAAGGCAATGGCGTTGATGTTCGGGCTGAAGAAACGGCAAAAATAGATGGTAAAAAGATTCATTTGGGCTAGCAGCCTGTCATCAGCCCCTAATACACCGCCAAGGCTAGATCCGTAATCTTGATTTATAAATAATTACGTAGAGAATAAGTAAGGAGAATACTATGTTCGGGATTTCAACGAAAGCGGGTGGTACAACCATGGCAATGCCAGATGTTTGTAAAGTACCGGCGCCACCTGCGCCTCCCATACCAACACCACTTCCCAATATCGCGCAATGCCAGCAAGCCAACGCAGCAACCTGTACTAAAAAAGTTAAAATTGGCAACAAAGCGGTTATCACCATGAAATCAGAAATACCCATGTCATCCGGCGACGAGGCCGGCTCATTAGGTGGCCTGGTATCCGGTAAGATAAAAGGCGAGGCAGTCCCCAAAAAAGGCAGCGCGAAGGTAAAAATGGAAGGGTCTCCGGCGATATTTCAAACATGCATGTTTGGACAAAATGGCAAGAATGCCAATGCACCGGCAGGCGTGCAAATGGCGCCATCGCAGACCAAAGTGACGGTATCTAGCTAGGCGAATTAGTTTTTTAAATGAATAAATACCGCGTGGTTCATACCACAAAATACAATTTCAAGCACACAGTTCATTACTGCGAGGGACAGGTCCGCTTAACGCCTCAGGCCTTTAATACCCAAAAGCTGGCATTCAGCCAACTTGTATTTCGACCGTTGGCTTCAAAAGAATGGCAGCAGCCGGATGACTACGGCAATGTGATCAGTTATTTTGAAATGACCCGGTCATTAATGAGTTTATCCATTAGCGCCGTAAATACCGTTACCGTTCTACCAGTAATGGAATCATGCCCGGAGGATTCAGTGCCATGCGATGACCTGACAAGGCAATACGCGGAATTACCGGCTGATATGGCCACTGAAATACAACAATACCTTGAAGCATCACCATTAATTCAGATCAGGCCAGAATTTGCCGAATATGCGCAACGCTATTTTGTTCCCGGCCTGCCACTATTATTGGCGGTAAAGGAGTTTACGCGTCGCTTACATCATGATTTTATTTATGAATGCAATACCAGTCATGTGGAAACCACGGCCTGGCAGGCAATGCAATTAAGGCGTGGTGTCTGTCAGGATTATGCCCAGGTTGCAATAGCGTGTTTGCGCTCAATTGGCATTGCCGCCCGCTACGTAACCGGGTACGTATCCAGAGCCTCACAACATGAACGGCACATCGGCTCAGCCCTGTCACATGCGTGGTTTTCAATCTTCGAACCCAATGTGGGCTGGGTGGACTTTGATCCAACCAATAATTGCCGTATCGACGAATGTTATATTACGGTCGGTTGGGGGCGAGACTATAGTGACGTAACGCCAATCTCCGGTACAATCGCGGCAGCCAATCAGCATTCCATGAATGTCTCAATTGATATTGAAACATTATCTCAAACTAAATCTAACGATTAATAACGTCTCAAAAGGCTGATGTGTGCCAGTTATGTTGAATGAACAAATCGTCGTCAGGGAGCTAATGATCAGCGAATCAGCGGCATTTATCGCCTTAAATAAACAGCTGGTCAATGAAAGCGACTATCTGATGCTATTACCTGCAGAAGCGGATATTTCCATCGAAACACAAACGGAAATGACGCGGTCAATGCGCCAGAATAACCTGGCCAACGTGTATGTTGCGCAAAGCAATGGACTATTGGTGGGGTATATTGGCGTGACCCCTGTCAGGTTTGCCAAGAACAAACATTGCTGTCAATTTGCCATCGGCGTATTAAAATCACATCAACGAAAAGCTATTGGCACCAAGCTAATTCAGGCAATGGAGCAGTGGGCGGCTGCCCAGGCAATTTTTCGAATCGAATTATCGGTCGTAGTCGATAATGTGGCTGCAATCGCATTCTACCAGCGATGTGGTTATCACGTTGAAGGGACAAAAACGGCGTCCTTAAAAATCGAGAATGGTTTTGTTGATGAGTTTTTGATGGCTAAATTAATCATCTCAACGACTGAATCCAGTTTAAAAAAAAGCCCCGTCGAATGACGGGGCGTAATGTAATCTAAATAACGTGTTGGTCTTTATTGTACGCTGACCGTAACCGATTCCAATAGCTCAGACTGGATGGTTTCCGGTTGATCGTAGAGTGTTTTAAAACGCCCGATGACATCATCGTCAGCATAAACGAACATTGCGCTCATGAATGGTTTGGCAAGTGCCTGGAAGTGCAGGTCTGCTTCCACCGTATAGGGCCCTTGACCTGAAACCGGCACGCGATAGGTGATTTGGTCACGACCGGCAACAAAATTTGTGTCGTCGACGGCTGAACCGTATATGCCAATGTCTGCGTGAGGAATGTATCCCGCTGGCAACAATCGGTTATCCTTTTTATAGCTGGATGCGAAAAAGATAACATAGGTTGGGTCCAGGTTAACATCACTCATGACACCCTCGTAGATCTGGACCTGATCAGCGCTATCAATCACATCATAATGGGGTTCAACCGTGCCACGATCAATATCCGCGGCAGAGCCTGTAATTGAGCCATCCGCATTCATTTTGCCTGACTCAAAAACGATGTTGCCACCAGCGTCTTTAACTTTAACATGCAACCAGGCGCGACGTGCTTGAATACCTGTTGGGAATTTATGCCCGGCTTTATTGTCGACGTTGTATCTTACTTCCAATGTACCATTGCTAATACTTGCAGCGTCCACATTCAGGGCGACAGTTTCGTTAGTTAAAAAGTCACGGCTATTTGCAATCGCGGTATCAAAATCCGCATTGGGGTCCACACCAAGTTCAGCGCGGTTGCGGGACAACATGTCCAACATGGCGGTATTGGCACCGACGAAGGTGTGTTGTGCAAAATCGTTCCGAGCGGGCGACCAACCCCAGGAAGACAAGCGCACGCCATCAACTTTAGGCATATGGCAATCCTGGCAGGTAGTGTTTTCTACGCCAAACTTACTGTTTTTCCATTCGTTATAGGTGGATTGCTCTACAAATTTTGCGCCTTCTACAATTTCCTTGGTATTGATATCAACAACCGGGGTGCGAATTTCATGGCAAACACCGCAAACATCACTGGTATCCATGTGTGATCCATACTGTGCCTGATAGCCGGTTTGCATGTACATCATGCCTGAACCGGAAATTTCATATTGTCCGAAAATAGGGCGCCCTGGATTTGGTGAGCTGAAATCGATAACCCAGTTACCGGAATACATGGCTTTGGTGCCGAGGGTTGGGTCATCTTGAAACTGATGGCATACGGTGCAGGAGATGCCTTCCATAAACTCATCATATCGCGGTGATTCTGGATTGGTGTATCCAATTTCTCCATTGTAATCAAATATACGTTGCTGTTCGCCCACTAAATCAGCCTCATGGCCTGCAATGACGCCATGGCAATGGTTACATTTGTAATCAAACGTATCCTGCAACTGTGGGTTCATAATCATTTCGTGTTTTACCTTGGCCTGCCAAAGCGGGTCGCGTGCCGCATTGGACATCATCGATGGTAACCATTGCTTGCCGATAGACACATCTTTACCGGTATTGTCATGTAGGTTGTTATGGCAATTGGTACAATTGGCAGAGCCTTGGAAGTGGGCTGTGCGAAATCCGGTTTCGGTTAGCGGTAAGCCGGAGCCACCGGATGTTCCGCCACCGCCACCTCCCCATCCACCGCCGCCCATGCCGCCACCGCCGCCGCCGCCCCACATGCCACCAGCCACTGCTGAGCCAAAGGACGTTAGCATAACAAGAAAAGTTGCCAGGATAATTTTTCGATACATATATAACTCCTACAGTAAATCTACATCAATCAAACAAATGAAGTGCGTTAATGGCGCGTTTACAGTGGCATTACTCCTATTTAGGTGACGGCACTTAATGTGCGTTAGTGACGGTTATGGCGATATTGATAATCAATATGGTTAATAATTATACAGCTAAATAAAACTATATATCGAAATAACCACCATTAAAAATAATAAATAACAATATTTTTATTGTTTTTTATGATATAGAGGCGAGCAAAGAAAGTAATATTATTTACTTATCAGTGAGTTAACAATATCGCTTAAAAAGGCGGGAGGAAAATACTAGGCTTTACGGAAAATAATTCTTGTTATTTGTTTAGATCGTTTGCGTTTAGTTCATTTTAACTCCATTTATTTATTCATCTGCGATTGGCTCCACGCACTTTGGATCATTGAACCCGGGGTTATTCACTGCAGTGGTAATTTTGAACGCGATCATCAGGTCATCGGCATATTGTGAGATGCATTTTTCGGCCTCTTCCATACTGCCATTTAACCAGGTTTCAATTTGATCGGCCTTTAATATGACAGGCATGCGTTTGTTCTCATTATGTATTTCAGCCATTAACTGATTGGCTTCTGTGGTTAGTATTGCAAAGGACTCTATGTCACCGGACTTTTCCCAGATGCCTGCCATTGCAAATATTGGCTGGTCTTTTATCTGAATATGGTAGGGTTGCTTTGGTCCACCTTGCTGGGTAATCTGCCATTCGTAGAAGCCCGTTGCAGGAATCAGACACCGTTGATTATTTTCCCAAGCATGTTGATAAGATTTTGATGACGCCAGGTTTTCGGCTTTGGCGTTAATGGTACTGTATTTGCCTAGCACCTTAATCAACTGGCCATTGGCCCACTTGGGTATAAAGGGCCACATGACCATGTCAATTCTGCGCCCCTGTGGACTATTGCGAACAATGGGGGCATGCGTTAATTGTTTGAGGTTTTTACTGGTGGGCGGGATATTGTATTGGGGCAAATAGGCTTCTAATGCCGCCATATTTTCCTTAATGACCCCGAAGGCGTCGATAAGCGCTTTTGCATTGGTGACAATGTTGTATCGTCCGCACATGTGGTCGTTATCGCCTTAGTTAGGTTTTAGCTCTGGTTTTAGCTCTGATTTTAACGCGGGCTTTGGCTCAGTTTTACCGTTAGGCGCGACGTTAGCGACAGCAGCCTTTCCTCTTACCAAACGTACGTGGCTGGCAAAAGACTTGTATTCATAGTATTCATAACCACTGCCAAAATAGACAAACCAGGCCAGTTCCGGGTTGTGGGAGTATGACGTATTGCTCCAATGGAACGACTTGGCGGTATTAGGGAACGATTCGTTGTCTATCGTTGCATCAGGGTAAATTACATTAGTTTCGATTAGGCTGGATAGCTCTTTGCGTGTTGGCAGGCGCCAATCGTTAAATCCGCACAAGCGCGCAGCATTTACCGTTTCAATAAAAGCGGCCGTGTCACACTGGCTGCCGACACAAACGCCCCCCTTTTGAGTACCGGCAACATTACTGTTAACGGTCTTATCCGGGTTGAACCAGGTATAGGCATTGTTTTTATGGTGCAGACCGGGTTCATTGGTTTTGACTTCCCATACCAGTCCAGTGGCATTGCTTCTCACGCAAGCCCAGGGTCGTCGGGAATAGGGTGTATCTTGGTTTTTCAGCACCTTGCCACGACTGTCGAGGGTTACGTACTTAGCGCTGCGACGCGGACTAACAGGCTTCGCTTCGCTAACAGGGCCTGGCGCTGTCTTGATTGTTACTGCTTTAGACGCCTGACTTTCGCCTGCCTTGTTAACCGCTGAGACGATAAAATAAAAGCTTTTATTTTGCGGGAGTTCGTCTAACTGAAGCGGGCTGTTGACCTTCAGACGGGCGGTACCGTTTTCGAGACGGCTATAGTTTTTAGCACCAACGCCGGATTGGCTCGCCATGTATACATTGTAATATTTGGCACCGGGAGCATCGCTCCAGCTAATGACGATTTTTTTATCAATTTCCGCTATCAACACTTTAGCCGGTGGCTTTGGTGCTTCAACTTTTACACCTGGGGATAATTTAAGTTCCTGGCTCGCGGGACTTTCACCACCTTCGTTTTCGGCAGTAACCACAAAATAATAGTTTTGTCCGTTGACCAGTTCACGTTGCACGAACGGGCTGTGTACCTGCTGGCTAACGCTGTAACCAGGGCGTTCAGTGATATTGGTGGTATCAATACCCGCCTTGGTGGCCATGTAAACATTATAATGGTTTGCGTGTTCCGATTGTTGCCACTGTAGCGTAACTTTCCCATCACTTGCCGTTGCCTTTAGCCGGGCAAGTGTGGACGGTAGCGGTTGGGGCTTTAATGGCGTTGCATACGTTTCAGGTGATGCGTTACTCTCACCGGCATTATTTTTGGCGGTAACCACAAAATAATAGACCGTGTTGTTTGTTAATCCCTGATGAGTATAGGGATTGGACACATTGAGCACGGCTATCCCATTTTGAAGTTTATTATACAGGTGCGGATTAACGCCAAACTCTGTTGCCATATACACATTGTATTGTCCGGCGCCTTCAACGTCCTCCCAGGACAGTGTCACCTGCTTGTTTTGTGCTGTAGCTACTAAGCCCGAGGGAGCATTGGGTTTCGATGATTCAAGTGTGGTCGGTGTGATTGGTTTGGGGGTTGCTGTAATTTGGGTTGACGAGGGGCTTTCACCTTTATTATTGACGGCGGTTACCACAAAATAGTAGGTGGTACCATTTTCCAGCTCAGTATTAGTATAGGATAATTCCGTTGTAATATAGGTGCTGCCTTTGTTTAATTTCCAATAGTTGTTTGGCTGCACACCGGGTTCACCTGCAATGTAAATATTGTATTGCAGCGCCATGGGCACCATATCCCAGCTGATTTTTATGGTTCCATCACTGGCGGTTGCGGTAATACCACCCGGTACCCCGGGCGCGCTTGTGGCTTGCTCTGCGGCCTGGTTAAGATTGTTTTTAGCATCAGTCTCAGGTGGTTTCTCAACGGGTGAGGTATCTTGTTCCTGTTTATCACTGCAACTCAATAATAATGCCGTATTCAGTAATAAGCAGGTAACCAAGAACGGTCTGGCCCAACGACTGGGTAACTTCATTGCTAGCTAATCCTTTTTATTTATTCGTTATTATTTATTCGTGTAAATTATTGTACTTATTGAGTCGCAAACCCAGGATAAACTACATTCGTTTTTGCGTCATACCTTGATAACCCAAATCTTGATAACTCATGTATTGATAACTTATGTATTGACAACCTATGCCTTAATAACCCAATGCTGTTGTAACCGGCGATGCCGGTGTAATGTCTGGCAGTACCGCTATTTTTTCAAAATATTGAGTTTGGCAATTTGTGTTTCATAGGCCTTTGAAAATTCATCACCAAACACGGTTTGGAAGTCATCTTCCACATATTTTGCAATTTCCATAAAATGATTTGCATAGGCGTCCCAATAGCTGGCTTTTTTATTTCCTGAGAGCAATTTACCGCCAATGCCTTTTTGTTTGAACATGGGTTCCAGGTTTTCAGGGTCAAACCGCTCGATAAGTGCTTTTAATGCAGCCTGCATACCTGCCATAACGGCTAATTGATGGTTTTCTATATCGCCAAACCCCTCTTGTAATGCCTGAACAGGGTGCAGGTAGCTGCTGTTAGGGCTGCTGGCAAACATATTCTTAATGGCTTCATCCACGGTAATACAAAACTTAAGTGGATTATTTTCCACTGCCTGAATGGTCGTCATTGACATCCTAAATCCACTTTTAATGTTTGAGCGCGCTCGTAACATTGACATTGACCCCTGGATTGTCTGCCGCAACATTAGACCAACATTATGCATAAACGCGGGCACATCGCTCTCCGGAATATTTAACTCGGACAACCCCAATCCGCCTAGAAAAGCCTGAAGCGCATTGCTATTGGTATTGTCTGCTGACTGATGCAGAGTGGGAGAGGGTATGCTAGCAGGGGCAACGGAAACTGGCGGTTGGCTGGGTGGCACTGCCTGCTGCTGTCTTCGTTCTGGTAACCCGGCTGGCGGAGCGGGTGTCTGTCCTTGTCCTGCAGGGGCTATATTGAAATTGTCAGGTAGAACGTTGGGATTACTGGCCGTTGTACTGATGTCGGGCATCGCCGGTGGTATGGCGGCCCCCGGATTTTGAGAGGATTCCGCACCAAAGTTCCAATCGTCGGGTATGGCATTGGGTGGCGTGAATGGCTCATGCAAAGGGGAGGCATTGTCAGCTTCGCTGTTGGTGGGAGAGGCCGCGGCACTACCACCAAATCCGCTTAAAGGGTCGACATTGGGTATTTGTGATTGCACCGGTGGTGGCGCGGGCATACTGCCGGATGGCTCATTGGGCTGGGGAAAAAATGCCAGTGGATCTACCGATTCGTTGGACTCCAAACCGGCGTGCGCATTGACATTGGGTGTCGCAATACCCGGTGTTG
>Ga0316204_10006073_pt1 | contig 19014 bp, 20 predicted proteins | sample 6monrhotite_MG_2_FD_205661 | JGI IMG/M metagenome (GOLD analysis project Ga0316204, IMG submission 205661) | Microbial mat bacterial communities from mineral coupon in-situ incubated in ocean water Damariscotta River, Maine, United States -... | ecosystem: Environmental > Aquatic > Marine >...
CAATCTCGCTCGCCGTTGAGTGAGAGGGAGCCCCGCCGTCGGCTCAGTCGGACAATGCCTCGCAAATGGTGTTGGTCAGCAGCGTGGCGAGCACGTACGGGTCGGCGTTCGCGTTGGGGCGACGATCCTCGATGTAGCCCTTGCCGTCCTGGGCGACCTGCCACGGGATGCGGATCGACGCGCCACGGTCGGACACGCCGTAGGAGAACTGGTCGAAGCGCTGGGTCTCGTGGGCGCCGGTCAGGCGATCCTCGATGCCGACGCCGTACCCTTCGAGGTGCTCCTCGGGCTTGCCGAGCGCGCCCATGGCCTCGCACGCCGCGATGATCGCGTCATAGTCCTCGCGCATCTTGCTCGTTGAGAAGTTGGTGTGCATACCCGCGCCGTTCCAGTCGCCCTTCATCGGCTTGGCCTCGATGCTCACCTCGACCTCATGGTCCTCGGCAAGACGGTAGAGCAGATAGCGAGCGACCCACATGTGATCACCGACGGTCACGGTGTCGGCCGGGCCGATCTGGAATTCCCACTGGCCGGGCATGACCTCGGCGTTGGTTCCGGAGATGGCAAGACCAGCGTCCATACAGGCCTTGGTGTGGGCCTCGATGAGGTCACGACCATGGATCTTGAGGGCACCGACGCCGCAGTAGTACGGGCCCTGCGGGGCGGGGAAGCCGTTGTTCGGGAAGCCGGCGGGCCATCCCGTGGCCGGGTTGATCAGGGTGTACTCCTGCTCGAGTCCGAACCAGGGCTCCTGATCGCCGTACTTCTCGAGCGCGGCACGGGCGGCGGCCCGGGTGTTCGTGGGGTGCGGAGAGAGGTCAGCGGTGAGCGCCGTCTCGCACAGCACGAGAATGTCGTTGCCGCCTCGGATCGGGTCGGGGCACTGGAAGACCGGCTGGAGGACCACGTCGGAGTTGTCGCCCGTGGCCTGGTTGGTGCTGGAGCCGTCGTAGCCCCAGATGCCGGGCTCGTCGCCGTCGGCGAGGATCTTGGTCTTGGAGCGGATCTCTGCCGTCGGCACGGAGCCGTCGATCCACAGGTATTCAGCCCGGTAGGCCATGGTGATTTCAATCCTTGATTTGAGTTTGGACGCCACAGTCTGGCGGTTGGAAAGCCATCGTTCCAAGGCGGAATTTCAGTGCTGTTGCCCAATTGTGAACGGAGTGTGAACGGCGCCCATTCGACCCTTCACACGGGGTGGGACGCGCGGCACCCTGGGAATCGGGCGCCCGTACGGGCAAGCTGTTTTGATGCCGAATGCTGCTGGAGCAGAAATGTCACGTGAACAGGAATACGTGCTGCGAACCGTCGAGGAGCGCGGTGTTCGGCTGATCCGCCTCTGGTTCACCGATGTGCTCGGCAAGCTCAAGTCCGTCGCCATCTCGCCGGCCGAACTCGAAGCGGCGTTCACCGAAGGGGTGCAGTTCGACGGCACCGCCATCGACGGCTTCTCCCGGGTCCACGAATCCGACGTTCTGGCCCGCCCTGACGCGACCACGTTCGAGCTGTTGCCGTGGGCGCAGTCCGATGAACCCAGCGGCCGCATCTTCTGCAACATCGAGAGCCTCGATGGCTCGCCGTTCGACGGCGACCCACGCCAGATCCTGCGCCGCAACCTCGACCGGGCCCGCAACGCGGGCTACTCGTTCTTCGCCGCCCCCGAAGCCGAATTCTTCTACTTCGCGTCCGGCAACAGCGCCGACGGGCCGCCACAGCCGCTCGATCGGGCCGGCTACTTCGATCTCACCACCGGCGACGTCTCGAGCGACCTCCGCAAGCGCACGATCCACATGATCGAGGCCATGGGCATCCCGGTCGAGTATTCGTTCCACGAAGACTCGCCGAGCCAGCACGAGATCGACCTGCGCTACACCGAAGCGCTCGACATGGCCGACAACGTCATGACCATGCGTCTCGTCGTGAAGAAGATCGCCATGGAGCGCGGCGTGTACGCCACGTTCATGCCCAAGCCGCTCAATGGGGTCCAGGGCTCAGGCATGCACACGCACCTCTCGCTGTTCGAGGGGGAGACCAATGTCTTCCACGATCCTGACGACGAGTACGGGATGTCCACCACGGCCAAGCAGTTCACCGCCGGCATCCTGCGTCACGCCCGCGAGATCACGGCGGTCACCAACCAGTTGGTGAACAGCTACAAGCGCTTCGCCGAGAAGTCCGAGGCGCCGCCGTATGTGTCGTGGGCCCGCAACAATCGCTCAGCGCTCGTGCGTGTCCCGGTGCGCAAGCAGGGCAAGCCCGAGTCGGCCCGCATCGAATACCGCGCCCTCGACGGCGCCTGCAACCCGTATCTCGCCTACTCGCTGCTGCTCGCCGCCGGCCTGCGCGGCATCGACGAGGGCTACGAACTACCGGCCGAGACCAACGTCAACCTCTTCGAACTGACCGACCAGGAACGTCGCGAGCTCGGCGTGGAGCCACTCCCCCGCTCGCTCGACGAAGCACTCGACGAGATGGAGGAGTCGAAGCTCGCCCGTGACACCCTCGGAGACCACGTCTTCGAGTGGTTCCTGCGCAACAAGCGCGCCGAGTGGGCCGAGTTCTGCGCTCATGTCACGCCCTTCGAACTCGACCGGTATCTCTCGAGCTGGTGACCTGATGGACCCCCTGCTCGTTCATCCCGACCCGGCCCCACCGGAGTTGGTCCAGGCGCTCGACATGGGCGGCTGGGCGTGGAAGGGCGCGCCCGACATCGATGCGGCTCGCCGCGACGAACCCGCCGATGGTTGGGTCGGCGCCATCATCGTCGCCGGCAGCGACCCCGAGGAGGCGTTCCGCTTCTGTCGGGCGATTCGTTCCGGTGATGTGAACGTCGACTCCGTGCTGCTGCTCATCGGCGGCGGTCAGTTGGCGTCACTCGACTTCCGCGAGGACCTCTTCGACGACTTCTGTCTCCATCCCTTCCACCCGGTGGAGCTCGAGGCACGCCTCAAGCACCAGTTCCGACGGTCGGGCCAGATCGCCCGCGCCGAGGTCATCGAGTACGGCCCGCTGGCGATGAACCTGGAGACCTACCAGGCACTCATCGAAGGCAAGCCGCTCGACCTGACCTACATGGAGTATGAACTGTTGAAGTTCCTGGCCTCGCACCCGGGCAAGGTCTTCACCCGCGAGACACTCCTCAGCCGCGTGTGGGGCTACGACTACTACGGCGGCGCCCGGACGGTCGATGTCCACGTCCGCCGCCTGCGCGCCAAGCTCGGCGAGGAACACGCCAACCTCATCCAGACCGTGCGCTCCGTCGGCTACAGCTTCGGCGCCAGCCGCTGGGCCTAGTTGGGACACCTGGGGTCAGACCCCTGTCCCGTTAGGGACAGGTCGGCATCGTGAGGGGTACCGTGGACGCGAGGAGGTGATCGCGATCACGTCGCTGCCCGTCGAGCCTGAGTCGGAGCCACGCATGCGTTTGACGCGTGGTCGCGTGCTCCACGGTGCCGTCGAGGTCGCCGACGCTGAAGGGATCGATGCGCTCACCATGCGTCACCTCGCTTCCGAACTCGGGGTCGAGGCGATGTCGCTGTATCACCACATCCCGAACAAGGAATCGGTGTACGACGGCATGGTCGAGTTGATCCTCGAGGAGATCATCGCTGAAGCCGATGCGGTCCCGGTCACCTGGGCGGACGACGACTGGCGCACTGAGCTTCGGGCACGGCTCCTCGCCGCCCGCCGAGTGCAGCTCCGTCACAAGTGGGCACCCGGGCTGATCGCGCATCGATCCGACATGCACCATCTGGTGATCACCTGGTTCGACGCCCTGCTTGGCGTGCTCCACCGTGGCGGCTTCTCCTGGGACCTCGCCCATCATGCGCTCCATGCGATCGGGAGCTACGCCCTCGGCTTCAGCCAGGAGCTCTTCGTCCCGGCCTCGCCCGAGGCGGCCGAGGAAGCCGAAGCGATGTTCGAGCAGATCAAGGATCAATACCCGAACCTGATGCAGATGATGGCCGAGGTCTCCCACGATGACCTCGACTCCGCCATCGGCTGGTGCGACGACCAGACCGAGTTCGAGTTCAGCATCGACGTGCTGATCGAGGGCCTGGAGCAGCGCCGCTTGCGCGAAGCCACCGAGAGCTGATCCCGCGCAAGGACGCACAATCCGAACCTGCGACGGATGTCACCCGACAACGAGGTTGGCGTCCCTTACGTCGTACGGATACCGTACGACGTACGAAATCCTTACAACGTACGGTCCGACTTGCGAGCCAGAAAGAAATGCCCGGAATGACTGAATCCCCCATCGTCGAGGCCAGAGGGCTGGTGAAGCGCTATGGCGATCACACGGCTCTCGATGGCCTCGACCTCTCCGTACCGGAGGGCACCGTGCTCGCCCTCCTCGGCCCGAACGGCGCCGGGAAGACCACCGCGGTGTCGATCCTTGCGACACTCCTGCGAGCCGACGGTGGCGCGGCCAGTGTGGCGGGCCATGACGTGATGAGTGCGCCCGTCGACGTGCGACGCCGCATCGGTCTGTCCGGCCAGTACGCGGCCGTGGACGAGTACCTGACCGGTTTCGAGAACCTCGAGATGGTCGGCCGCCTCTACCACCTCGGGAAGCGACCCAGCCGAGCGCGAGCCGTCGAACTGCTCGAACGGTTCTCCTTGACAGACGCCGGCCATCGCACGGTCGGCACCTACTCCGGCGGCATGCGTCGCCGGCTCGACCTGGCCGCGGCCCTCGTCGCGGCGCCGCCGGTGATCTTCCTCGACGAGCCCACCACCGGTCTCGACCCTCGTAGCCGAATCGAGCTGTGGTCGACGATCGATGAGCTTGTCACGAACGGAAGCACCGTCCTGCTGACCACCCAGTACATGGAGGAGGCCGAGCAACTCGCCGACGACATCGTCGTCATCGACCATGGACGCGAGATCGCACACGGCACGGCCGACGAACTCAAGACGATCGTTGGCGGCGAGCGCATCCAAGTCGTCGTCTCCGATCCTGTCGACCTCGAAGTGGCGGAGACGGCGTTGAAGTCGTGGGCCGTCGGCGAGGTCCACACGGTCGGCCGCTCGGTCAACGCCCCCGTGGTGGGTGGCGCCAGCACCCTGGGCGAGGTGCTCGCCGAGCTCTCCGCGCGCAACGTCGCGCTGCTCGACGTGGGTCTCCGACGGCCAACGCTCGACGACGTGTTCCTCACCCTCACCGGCTCCGCGCCGGACGAGGACCTCGCTGTCGACACGGACGCCGAGACCGGCCCGAGCGAGGACACACGAGAGTTGGAGGCCGCGCGATGAACCAGATCATGATGACGCTCGGCGACAGCGCCACGATCGCGCGCCGCAACCTGCGCAAAGTGACGCGTGTGCCCGAGATTCTCATCGGCATCACGATCTCCCCGATCCTGATGCTGGTGTTGTTCGCCTATGTCTTCGGTGGTTCCATCGAGATCGAGGGGGGTTCCTACCGGGAGTATCTCGTCGGTGGCGTGTTCGCCATGAACCTCGTCTTCGGATCGATGTTCACCGGCGCCGGCATTGCCGAGGACATCCAAAAAGGCGTGATGGACCGGTTCCGCTCACTACCGATGTCGCAGGCCGCGGTCGTGGCCGGTCGCACCGCAAGCGACGTGCTCTACAACGTGTTGTCTCTCGGTGTGATGACCTTCGCCGGATATCTCGTCGGCTGGCGCATCAACGGCAGTGTGCTCGATGCGGCCACCGCCTTCGCCGTCCTCCTCGTGTTCGCCTACGCGATCTCGTGGGTCATGGCGTACGTGGGCCTGCTCGTTCCGAGCCCGGAGGTGATCAACCAGTCCGGGATGATGGTGATCTTCCCACTCACGTTCATCGCCGACACATTCGCTCCGGTGGAGAACTTTCCCGGACCGTTGAAGGCCTTTGCCGAATGGAACCCCGTCTCGACCGCGACTCGGGCTGCTCGGGAACTGTTCGGCAACATGCCGGCAGGTGCGCCGGAACCGGATGCCTGGTCGCTCCAGCACCCAGTGGCCTACACCCTCGTGTGGGCCGCGATCATCATCGCCGTCTTCGCACCGCTGTCGGTTCGGCGGTTCTCGCGCCGCTGACCGGCCTGGGCCGTCCCTGACCCGGCAACCCGAATCCCCCTACATCCCTCGGGGGCGGCCCTTCGACTTCGCCAGTTCCATCTCGAACTCATCAGCGGCCGCCTGCTCCTCTCGGGCCCGGGTGTCCGCGGGTCCGTAGACGGATCGAGGCGGCCTCGGCTCCGATCGGACCCACCGTCTGATCCGAGACTTCAGCATGCTGAGAAGTGACATTGGAACTCGCCTTTCGTCGCCGCACGCGACAGTAGCAATCGACATCGACGCGTCCCGGTCGCGGCCGCGCGCGGTGGTCGCGGTTGGGAATACCGGGCGGTGGGAGACGTTGGAATGAATGCCCCACCAACACGCATAGGAGGTAAACCCAATGCTCTTCTACAACGATCCATTCCGTGACCTCGACAGCTTCTTCAATCGGCCCGTCACCCGGTCCAATGGCCATCTCAGCATGCCCATGGATGCCTACCGACGTGGCGACGACGTTTGGGTACATGTCGACCTTCCCGGCGTGACCAACGACAGCCTCGACATCAGCGTCGAACGCGACGTGTTGACCATCGGCGCCGAGCGCAACTGGCAACACGAAGACGCCGACCGCGCCTACCTGACCGAGCGTCCTCGCGGCACATTCCGCCGCCAGGTCCACCTCGGCGAAGGGTTGGATGCCGAGGCCATCGAGGCCAACTTCTCCGATGGCGTGTTGACGCTGCGGATTCCGGTGGCCGAGAAGGCCAAGCCTCGCAAGATCACGATCACGCCTGGCGCAACCCCGGCCATCGAGGCTGAAGCCGTCTCATAGCGGCGGCAACCCGCCTCCAGAGAAAGCGACGCTTCCCACTGCCCCCTCCGGCAGCGTCGCGACGTCCGAGCGGACGCCGATCCCTACTCGTAGGGGTTGGCGTTCGCGAGGGCGAGATACTCGTTGGGGTCCCCGTCTTCAGTGACATTGTCGGCGTCGCTCTTGTGGCCGATGAGCGCGCCGAGCACGCCCGCTATACCGGTCATGCTCATCAACACGCCAACCGGCATGACGACGACGAGCGCCACGATCATGATGATGCCACCAATGTCCATGGGCGCAAGCCTAGGCCGACGTTGAAGGGCCGGTCGTGGTCCGACGGAATCGAGATCGCTCACGACGCCCTACGATCTGTTGGTCATGACTGAGACCGACGTTGAGTTCAGGGTCGCCACGGTGGCCGACTGGGGAGAGATCTGGCCGATCATGTCGGCCGTCGTCGCCCGCGGTGACACCTACGCTTACCCACCCGACATCAACGAAGCCGACGCTCGGTCCGCGTGGATGCTCCCGCAGGTCGGTCGAGCCGCGACCTATGTGGCGATCGTCGACGGCGATGTGGTGGCCACCTCGTACCTCAAGCCGAACCAGCCGGGCCTCGGCGATCACATCGCCAATGCCGGCTGGATGGTCGCGCCATCGGCTGGGGGTCGGGGCATCGGCCGGGCGTTCGCGGACTACGTCATGAGCGAAGCTCGACGCCTCGAGTACCAAGGGATGCAATTCAACGCAGTTGTGGCCACCAACGTCCGCGCCATCGGGTTGTGGGAGTCGCTGGGATTCGCCATCGTGGGCACAGTTCCAAGGGCATTCAGACACACGGTGGACGGGATGGTTGCCGTCCACATCATGTACCGGGATCTGTAGCGGTCACGCTCGCGGCACGAGAACGACGGCAACCTCACGACCGGGTGCAACTAGACGGTGGCGATGGCTTCGATCTCGATCTGGGCGCCGAGCGGGAGCTTGGCCACCGCGACGGCAGAGCGGGCCGGGCGATGGTCGCCGAACTCCTCCATGTAGATCTCGTTCATCGCGGCGTAGTCGTCCATGTCGACGAGGAAGACGGTGGTCTTCACCACGTCGGCGAGCGACGCGTTCGCCGAGGAGAGAACACCTCGGAGATTCGCGAAGACCTGACGAAGCTGGGCCTCGACCCCTCCGTCGACGATCGCACCGTCGGCGATGCCGATCTGACCGGAGGTGAAGAGGAGATCGCCGCCGCGGGCAATCGGGGTGTAGGGACCAACTGGCGTGCTCATGGCCGTCACCCTAGAGCCAAGTTCACTCTCACGGTACGGGGACGTAGTGCTCGTGGCGCCACTCTTTGTACGCCGCCCAGAAGAACAGCAGCATCGCGACGTTGGACCGAGTAGGGGGTGACGTTTCTTGGTCACCGGACGCGTCGTAGGTTGGGAGCACCCCACAGGAGGTTCCCCCATGAAACGTCTCTTGATTGTGGCCACCGTCATCGGACTCGTTGCCTGCGTTGCCAAGAAGCGCAGCGCCGAACAGTCCAGCTGGCAAGGCCTGACGGAAGATCAAGCACGCGAGAAATTGAACGACAAGCTCCCAGGCAAGATGCCAGAGGAGAAGCGCGAGATGGTCGCGGACAAGATCGTGTCGAAGATGCGCGACAAGGGCGTGATCGTCGACATCGATCTGATCGACGACAATGCCGCGGCCGAGAGCAACAACGGCGACCAGTCCGACGAGACCGCCGAGACCGCCGTCTAGACAACGGAATCAATCGTGCGTGGGCAGGGTCAGCCCGTCGGCCAGTCCGGCGGGCAGTCCCTGGCCAGCCACGCCGCGGCCGCAACCGCGGCCATCACGGCGTCGCTGCCGTTCACGGGCGGGCCGTCGTCTGCCTCCACGGTGATACGGATCGGCGGGGTGTCGACCGCTCGTAGGATGCCGAAGGAGCGGACGGTGAGGTCGTGGACGACGCCGTCCTCGTCGACCCCCAGCGACTCGCTCGTGACGAGACCGAATCCCATGTGGGCGGCGCCGATGCAATAGCTCCTGAGGATGGTGTCGTCGAGCGGTGTGCCGCAGCGAACCCTGACGTCGATGGTGCCGTCAGCCGAGATCGCCGCGGTGGCGGAACCGCCGGCAGGGGCGGTGATCCACCCGACCTCACCGCGTAGTCCGGCGAGCAGCACAGTCGTCTCGACCCAGCCCGCACCACGGATTGCTGCCGACGTCGGCGGCCCCGGAATGTCGATCTCCTCCACGACGAGGCCCGGAGCGACAGCCGCAACCGCGTCGGCGATCCCCTCGGTGCGGGCCACCCGGACGATGCCGGTGCCATCGGCACGCACCCCAGCCGCGAGTGGCGGACGCTTGGCCCCGCGACGCACCACATCCTCGCGGGAGTACAGGACCCGAACCGGCTGACCGTGTTCGTCCGCGAGCCGGCGGGCGACGTCACCGACCTCCGAATCGACCTTGCCGCCGAATGCACCGCCGTTCTCCAGTGGGGACACCGGGTCACCGCCGGGTTCGCACCAGGCCGCGTCGGTCTCCAGGTAGGCGGGCTCGATCCAGCTGGTCCGCAGGGTCCGAGTCCAGTCACCCTCAGGCACCTCGATCGGCGGCGTGAACTCCGCGGTGGTGCGGCGACCCTGCACCTTGCCGGCAAGGCGGAGCGCCTCAGCTCGAGTCGAGGCGACCACCCACTCATCGCGGGACGCATCCAGAACCGCGACGAGCGCGTCGGCCGGTGCCGTGTCGTCGGCGAACTCGCCGCGACCGATCACGAGCTCTGGATCCGTCGACTGCGGGTTGTGACCCTCGAGCGCCGCTCGCCGGGACGCAGCTTCGGATCGGACGGCACCCCTGGCGGTGGGGAACGCAACCCACGCATCCACGATCGGTTGCCAACCGGTGCAGCGACACATGTGAGCGAGCAGTGCGTCGGCCGCAGCCCCCCGGTCGTCATGGCTGGCGCCCTTGGCTCGAAGTCCAACGAACCGGCAGACGATGCCCGGCGTGCAGAACCCGCACTGGCTGCCCCCGGTCTCCGCGAATGCGTCGACCCAACGTGCCGCGTCGGATGCATCGAGGCCATCGACGGTGGTGATCGAGCGACCCCGCACCCGTCGAACGGGAGTCACGCACGACACCCGAGGTTGGCCGTCGACAAGAACCGTGCAGCATCCGCATTGTCCTTGCGGCGAGCACCCGTCCTTGACCGAGGTCTTCCCCGCGGATCGGAGTACGTCCAGAAGGGAGGCCGTCTCGTCGGCAACGCCGACAGGGTCGCCGTCGACGACGATTTCCAGAGAACGGCGGGCGTCGTTTGTCATCACGAGGAGGTTACGGTCGCGGTCATGAGTCACGTCGATCGCCGCACGTTCCTGATCGGATCCGCCACACTCGCCCTCGCCACCGCATGCGGCGGTGGAGACACCGACTCCGGTTCGAATGGTGGCGAGCCGGTTGCCATCGACGGCACCGACACGCCGGCCGGTGAGCCTCTGTTCCTGGTCGTTCGCTTCCCCGACGGCTACCGGGCGCCGTCGACGATGATCCCCGGCATCGAACAGCGCATGCCGTTTGCGGTGGCCGACTCAGTCGACATCATGCGAGAGGGCGCCCCCGAGTCGCTCACCTTCGTCATTTCCCAGGGCGACACCGTGGTGGCCGAGACCACCGTCACCGCCCACCGCGAGGGCATCATCACGCCGTACTACCCGGTGAAGGTCACGTTCCCCGAGGCCGGTCCCTACGAGGTCTCCCTCGCCGACTACCCCGACATCGTCGCGGCCGAGATCATGGTTGCGGATCCGAGCGAGGTGGGTCTCCCGCAGCCGGGCGACACTCTGCCGGTGATTGCCACACCGACACTCGACGACGACGCCGGCGTGGTCGACATCTGTACACGGGCGATCGACTGCCCGTTCCACGGCCGCTCGCTCGACGATGCCCTGACCAATGGTCGGCCGACCGTCGTGCTCATCGCCACACCCGGTTTCTGCCAGACCGATATCTGCGGGCCGGTGGTCGATCTGTTGATCGAGGAGGCGCCGAGTCGAGACGACATCGACTACATCCACGCCGAAGTCTACGTCGATCCGGCGGACTTCGACTCCGGAGGATTCCCCGATCTGGCCCCGCTCGTCGCCACGCTGGGCCTGCCGTTCGAACCGATGCTCTTCGTCACGAATGGCGCCGGCGAGATCGTCACCCGCGTCGACCTGGCCTGGGATCGCGCCGAACTACGCGAGGCGATCGCCAGGGTCTAAGAAGTTCGCAACCATGCTGTGACCAGGTGTTGCGAACGTGTCAGCTGAAGGAGCTGCCGCAGCCACAGGTGCGCTGAGCGTTGGGGTTGTCGATGGAGAACCCAGCGTCCTGGAGCCCGTCCTTGTAATCAAGGGTGGCGCCTTCGAGAAGCATGGCCGACGACGGGTCGACCACGACCTCGACACCCTCGAAACCCGAGACGATGTCCTCGGTGTCACGGTCGGTATCGAAGTACATCTCGTAGGAGAAGCCACTGCATCCGCCTGGGCGAACGGCGACACGAAGGGCGAGACCTTCCTCGCCTTCGGAGGCGATCAATTCGCCAACCTTGCCTACTGCTCGATCGGTAAGGGTGATCATGGTGAGCTCCTGTGAGTGTCGGGCGGGATTGAACCCGCTGTACCGGTCATCATGAGTGTATCGCTGGTTGTCCCTAAGCTGAAGCGGTGACTCACACCGCTCCACCGACGTCTGAGTACGTCATGGGTCTACTGCGCGGCGTCATCGACCCGGAGCTCGGCTCTGACATCGTCGAACTGGGCATGGCCAAGGACGCTCAAATCAGCGACGACGGCGTCGTCGTACTCGAGATCGCGCTCACGACATCCGGCTGTCCGCTCCGCGGCCAGATCCAAAAGGACATCCGCAGCCGCCTCGCCAGTCTCCCCGGGGTGACCCGGGTGAAGATCAACTGGGGCGAACTCACACAGGACGAACGAGCCGAAGCAATGGCCAAGGCCCGCTTCAACGTCAGCCAGGACGCGCCCGACACCGCAATCCCGCCGACCGCCAAAGTGCTGATGATCGCGTCGGGCAAGGGTGGCGTCGGCAAGTCGTCGATCACCACCAACCTCGCCGCCGCGCTCGCCCGGAAGGGGTACGCGGTTGGCGTTATGGATGCCGACATCTGGGGTTTCTCCGTCCCGCGCATGCTCGGCGTCGAGGGTGAACTTCGCTCCGTCGAAGGCAAGATCCAACCACTCGTCCGCGAGATCGCCGACGGCCGACTCGAGGTCGTGTCGATGGGCTTCCTCGTCGCCCAGGAGGACTCCGCGCTCATGTGGCGCGGCCTCATGCTCAACCGGGCCGTCCAACACTTCTGCCAGGACGTCGACTGGTCCGAACACCTCGACTACCTCCTGATCGACATGCCGCCGGGCACCGGCGACGTCCAGATGGGCCTCGCCAAGATGTTGCCGCGAGCCGAGATGGTCATCGTCACGACTCCGGCGCTCAACGCCCAGAAGGTGGCTGCTCGGGTGGCCGACATGGGACGCAAGAACTATCTGCGCATCGTCGGCGTCATCGAGAACATGACCGAGTTCGTCGCACCCGACGGGTCGCGCCATCCCCTCTTCGGTGCCGGCGGTGGTCAACAACTCGCCGACGACATCGGCGCTCCGCTGCTCGGCCGAGTCCCGATCGAGCCGGTCGTGAGCGAAGGCGGCGACATCGGGGAACCAGCCTCGCTCGGCGATGGTGCGGCCGGCGCCGAACTCCGGATGATCGCCACCGCGATCGCCGAAGAGTACGTGCCCCCGATCGAAATGGCCGGCTGCAGCGCTCGCATGCTCGATGCGGCCATGGCCGCCCTCGACGAACTCGACCGCAGCGAGACCGCCTAGCGGCCCAACATCGACTCCTCAATTCACGATGCCCTCCTGCCGACTGGGGCGGGTAGGTCGTTAGGAGCGAGGCGACACGCATGACATCGTGGAATCGCCGGGTGGCAGCAGCCTCCCGGGTACGCGAAAGCGACGGGGAATTCAACGCCGACCGACTCGCCGCGCTCGGACTCCCCACGGGCCTCCACCCTGACGATGCCACAGCCGTGTTCGGCCTGCTCCGAATCGCCGAAGGCCGCCCCGGCGGGTTCGGCACCACCATCTTGGCCCGCGTCGAGGACGAGCACGATGGGTCGGATCGCAATGTCCGCATCGTCGTGCTCGGCAACGAACGTGGCGCCACCACGCTCGTCGGCGATACCGACGACGAACTCGTGCTCGACAATCTCACCGGCCTCCCCGGCCGCGACTACCTCCTCGAGATGCTCGAGGAAGCGATCCAGGACACAGTCCACAGCGACCACTCGGTCGCCGTGTACTCAATCGATATCGACCGCTTCAAGTCCGTCAATGACACGCGCGGTTTCGCGGCCGGCGATGATGCGCTCCGCTTCCTCGCCGCCAAGCTGGAAGACGCGCTGCGCCCCGACGACATCCTCACCCGTTTCGCCGGCGACGAGTTCACCATCGTCTGCCCCGACGTTCTCGGGGTTGCCGAGGCCACGGCGCTCGGTGAACGCTTCCGTGCCACGTTCACCGACGCCGGCGTTGACAGCCCGCTCAGTGGCCTGACCGTCTCGGTCGGCTTCGCCATCGGCGGTTCGGACCGCAATGCGGAGGATCTCGTCCGTGAAGCCGAGACCGCGCTGTACCAGGCCAAGGGGCTCGGACGTGACCGCTGCGAACTGTTCGATGACGAGCTGCGGATCCGCGCTGAACGTCGCAACACGGTCGACCAACGCCTCCGCAAGGCGCTCGACGACGACGCCATCCAGGTCCACTACCAGCCGATCGTCGATCTCCAGACGGAGCAGATCGTGGGCTGCGAAGCACTCCTCCGCATCGTGGGCGAGGACGGAAGGCATCTCAACCCTCGCGAGCTGGTCGGCGCCGCGGAGGACAGTGGCTTGATCCGTCGCATCGAGGAGACCGTGCTCCAGCGCGCCGCCGGCGCGGTCCGCAATCTGCCCGATGTCGGCCATGACCCGATGTACGTGTCGGTCAACGTGTCGGACCGCCGTGTTCTCGACAGCCGGTTCCCGCTGACCCTGGCCCGCACACTCCACAACGCCGATCTCCCGGCCGAACAGGTTCATCTCGAGCTCCACCCGGAGATCCTGGCGCGGAAGGGTGTGGGCGTTCGCCTCGTCACCCAGCTCCGCGCCCTCGGCGTCTGCGTCGTGATCGACGAGTATCTAGGCGCCAGCGACAGCGAGCTCATCGACAAGAACTCGATCGACCTCGTCAAGCTCGACAAGCGTCTCGTGCACGGCGTCCATGGCGACCGCGGCCGTACCCGCGCCGAGCTGGTCATCGGCTCGATCACCGATCGTGGTGTCGACGTCTGCGCCGTCGGAGTGGAAACCCCCGAAGACCTGGTCGCCGTGCGCGAGCTCGGCTGCCGCTACGCCCAGGGGTACCTGTTCAGCCCGCCGATCGAAGCGATCCGCCTGGCCGAACTCGTGGCCGGCCAGAGCTAGGAAGCAGCAGCGGCCTCGATCACGCGGTCGATGGCATCGAGGTCGATGACGACGTCGCCGATCCACGAGATCGCCGAGATGCCGGACGCCTCCGGCGCGAATCCGACTGCTGATGCGAAGTCGGCTTCTTGCTCACCGTCGGCCTCGTACCAGGTGGGCAGCCATTCATTGGCCGGCACACCATCCTCGAAGACGGTGTCGACCACCACCACGGCCTCGAACGTGGCTCGGTCGATCCGCACCAGCGTGGAGCTGGGGAGGCCCCCATCGCCGATGTGCCCCGCATACAGGTGAGAATCGGAGAGGTGGATCCATGACGGCGGCGCGCCCGGCATCGGGAAGGCACGAACGATCGATCGGCCATCGTCGACGAGCAGGATCTCGCCATACTCCTGGGCGCACACCAGGTCGACTGGGTACACCCCATCAAGGTCGCCAAGACCGCAACCGGTGTCCCAGGTGGCCTCTTCCACCTCCCGGCTCAGAGAGGTCAACAGCCAGATCCCCTCTGCCGCGGGCGCCTCGGACCGTGTCATCACCCGGGCGGCGAACGAGAGCTCCGCTATCTCTGGGATGATCCCGTCACGTGCTGCGTCATCAGGCGACTGGCTCGGGGTCGAGGATGGTCCGACCTGGATTGGCTCTCGCTGTCGTATCACACCGCTGCCCCCTTCCATCCGGCCGAGCTCGTCACCCTGTGCATCGCGGGCGATCACCTGATCGATGGCGCCGTTTGGACTCGTACCGGGAATGGCCACGAACAAGAAGTCGACGTTGAAAGCGCCGCTCGTATCCTGTGGCACGCTCTGGATGAGCGAACCATCACGGAGGTGGAACTCGACCATCGCCACCTGCTCGCTCACAAGCCCCTCGATCAGCCCGATCGAGGATGATCCGACCTCAGTCGGTTCGCCACTCGACCAACCATGGGTCCGGAGGACTTCACCGGCATCGAGCGCGGCACAGCAGGAGGCGCCACCGAATCCACCGTCACTCGACGTCGTACTGGCGAAAACGTGACCGTCACTTTGGACGCTCAGGATCCACAACGCGTCACCCTCGCGAGCTGACGCCACCTCGACATACGTGCCATCGACGAGATCGAGCGGGAGTCGAGGCAGCGCTGACGCCTCGACCGCGGTGAGAGACGCCACCAACTCGGCAACCAGGTCGTCGGCGACGCCCTGGCCAGTCAGCGTGATCCAGCCCGACGCCGTCTCGGTGAAGTAGTTGCCAATCGGCGACACGAGCCACGTCACACCGCCCAGGACCTGCGTCTCGCCGTTGGGTTCAGTGACGGCGGAAGACTGATCCACCAGGATCCCGAGGGTCGCCGTGTTGTCATCGTTCCCGAACACCACCTGCCGTCTGCCTGGAGAAATCACCATCGCGAACCCATAGGTCAGTTCGTCCGTAATGAGGGTGGGGAACGGCCACTCGTCCGGTCCGAGGCTCGCGAGATCGCCGGGCGGAGCGAAATCGTTCTCGGTGGGAATGTCATCGACCACGTCGACCGTGCCGGGCTCGTCGTCACCCCCCGCCAGCCGCCACAGGATCCCGCCGACGACAAACACAACGATCGCCGCGACAACCGCGACCGCTCGGCGGGACGGACGCCGGTCGTGAAGCGTCACCACTGCAGCGGCGCCCGGGAGGTCGCGGGCCGGAGGAGCCGTGTCGGTCATCTCATGGAGGAGCTGCCGAATTCGCGAATCGAGATCGCTCATGACAAGACCTTTCGCAGCTGGCCGCGCGCACGAGCCAGGTGCTTCTTGACGCTTCCCTCGCCGATGTCGAGCTGAGCGGCGACGGCGGACGGGGTGAGGTCTTCCCAGTAGGTGAGGTGGATCACCGCGCGCTGCATCACGCTGAGGCGACCGACCGCCTGCCGCACCGTCGGGTCGGCGAGGAGCTCGACATGCGTCGGGAGCGCAGCTGCCTTCCATTCACGCCGCTCACGCCGGGACCGGGACCGATGTGTCATCCGGGCCTGATTGAGAACCATCCGGAACAGGTACGGCTTCTCGAACACCCGCTGTGCGCCGTCGGCATCGACAACCGACAACACCTTGATGACCATGTCGTCGACGACATCCTCCGCATCGTCGGGTCCGACGAGAACGGTGGCATAGCGGAGCAGGTCGTCGCCCCACTTGTTCCACAGCTCCTCGACCGACCCCGCGACATCGCTCACACCTGAAGAATGCCGCCACCCGTCGGTTTGGGTGACACGAGGTCAGGGATTTCTCGTCAGCGGGACGGACCGAGCTCGATGGGGCCATCGTCCTCGTCGGGGACGACGGTCGCTTCGCCGACATCGACAATGTCTCCGGAACCAGGGCCGCCGGAACCAGGGCCGCCCGAACCGGGGCCGCCGAAGCCACCACGGAATCCACCGGAGAAGCCGGCGTCGGCGGGACCACCCGGGCCGCCGGGGCCGAACCCTCCGAATCCGCTGCTCGCCACCTGAACTCGGCCCGCGAATCGAGCGATCAAGACGGTGCGGATGATCGCGCGGGTGGGCGGAAACAGGCAGAGGAGGCCGACAGCGTCGGTGAGAAACCCGGGGGTCAGCATCAGCGCACCCGCGATGGCGACGAGCAGGCCGTCGACGAGTTCCTTCGTCGGAAGCGAGCCCTGATTGAGCTGGCTCTGGATTCGGCCGATCAGGCTCAAGCCCTCGCGTCGCACCATCCATGCACCCACGATGCTGATCAGGATCATCAGGGCAATCGCGTTCCAGCCGCCCACAGCCGACCCGACTTGGATGATGATGTAGATCTCCACGATCGGAACGATGATGAAGAGCAGAGCGAGAATGCGGAACACGAGGTCATCGTAGGTGCGAACTCTCCAAGATCTGACCGCGCCCTCGATCGGAGCCGCACTTCGTGAGGCCGGTGTGGTGGATGTCGAACCCGTCGGAATCCGGGTCACCGAGATCGGTGCCGGCGTTGGACTGCTCGGCACGCTGGCGCGAATCGAGATCACCTGGCCGGCCGAAGGCGGCGGTCCGGCGAGTGTCGTCGCCAAACTGCCGACCACGAATCCGGAGAACGAATGGATCGTCGACCACTTCGGCTACGACCGTCGCGAGGCCGGCGTCTATCGCGACCTCCGGCCATGGGAGCGAGCCCCGACACCGACCTGTCTCGCCCAGGGGTGGGATGACGAGGTCGGGCGAGGCTGGCTACTGCTCGACGACCTCGGCGCGTTGTCCGAAGGCGACCAGCTCGCCGGGGCCACCGACGATGAAGCGTTCGCCATGATCGACTCCCTCGCCACATGGCACGCCGCCTGGTGGGGTGACGGCTCGCTGGCGGATCTGGCGTGGCTCCCAGACGTCACGCACCCGAGCGTCGCCGGCTACGGCCGGATCTTCGACCAGACCTGGGAGACATGTGTCGCCAAGCTCGGCGGCGCGCTCGACGCCTCGATCCTTGACGCGGCCCGGACCGCGCGAGTCGAGTTCGACGCCGCTCTCGAACGGTTCGCGGTCGGACCTCGCACCCTCGTGCACGGCGACGCCCGCCTCGCCAATGTGCTGTTCGGCCCCAACGGCGCAGTTCTGCTCGACTTCCAGCTCGCCACCCGTAGCCGCGGCGCCTACGACCTGGCGTTCTTCTGCGCCGGTTCGATGGCGACCGACGACAGGCGCCGACTCGAGCCGGCACTCCTCCAGCGATACCTGGAGGGACTTCACGAGGCCGGCGTCACCGGCTATGACGCGGAGGACCTCGCCACCGACTATCGGCTCGGACACATCGTCAACCTGCCGAACCCCGTGAGCGCCCTCGCCGTCGTCAATCCCGGCAACGAGCGCGGCGCACGATTCCTGCATCGCAATGCGGTGCGAGGGATAACGGCCACGGTCGACCACATAGGCTGACCGAGCTGTGACTGATCCCGCCCCCGCAGACCGCCCACCATCCGTCGACAAGCTGGCCCGCTCACTGGCCGACGTCGGCCTGCCTCACCCAATGCTGGTGGAGGCCGCCCGGTCCGCGATCACGGCCGGCAGTCCCGACAGTGCCCGCCAGCTCGCCGACGACATGGCCCGCCGCCTCCTGCGGCCCGTCATCAACGGCACCGGCACCCTGCTCCACACGAATCTGGGCCGAGCGCCGCTCGCCTGGGATCAACCGGAGAGCTACTCGAACCTCGAACTCGACCTCACGACCGGCGAGCGCGGCTCCCGAATGGCCACGGCGCCTGCGCTGCTCGCCCGAGCCTGCGGCGCGGAAGCGGCGATCGTCGTCAACAATTGCGCCGCCGCCGTCCTTCTCGTCCTCGCGGGGCTGGCCGAAGGACGCGATGTTGTCGTCTCGCGCAGTGAGCTCGTCGAGATCGGCGGGGGGTTCCGCGTCCCCGAGGTCATGGACCGCTCCGGCGCTCGCCTCGTTGAGGTCGGCACCACCAATCGCACTCGTCGGGCCGACTTCGCCCAAGCCGTCGACAATCCGGCCAACGATGTCGGTGTCGTCCTGCAGGTCCACCAGTCCAACTACAAGATCGTCGGGTTCACCGAGGCTCCCCGTACGGCCGAACTGGCCGACCTCGGCCCCGACCTCGTCGCCGACATCGGCTCAGGCCTGCTCGACTCCCGCTGCCCATGGCTCGACGGCGGCCCGCCCGGCTGGCTGGCCGACGAGCCC
>Ga0316204_10006075_pt1 | contig 19007 bp, 17 predicted proteins | sample 6monrhotite_MG_2_FD_205661 | JGI IMG/M metagenome (GOLD analysis project Ga0316204, IMG submission 205661) | Microbial mat bacterial communities from mineral coupon in-situ incubated in ocean water Damariscotta River, Maine, United States -... | ecosystem: Environmental > Aquatic > Marine >...
CCGAATTCTCGAAAATTATCGAGGACAATGACGGCAAAGTCGCCAAGAGCGAATATTGGGGTCTGAAAGGCCTCGCTTACCGCATTAAAAAGAACCGCAAGGGTCACTATGTGATGCTACACCTTGATGCACCTCATGCAGCTGTTGCTGAAATGGAGCGTCAAGTTCGTCTTAACGAAGACATTCTTCGTTACATGACCGTGCGTGTTGAAGAGCTGGAAGAAGGCCAATCGGTTGTTCTTCGCTCTAAAGCAGAAAAAGATCATCGCCGCGGCCCGCGCCCGGACAATCGGGGTCCTCGCCCTGATCGTGGTGATCGCAATGACAGAAAGGCATCTTAATCATGGCTGCAGGTCGTCCATTTTTCCGTCGTCGTAAAACATGCCCGTTTTCCGGCGAAAACGCACAGACCATCGATTATAAAGATGTAAGACTGTTGCAAAAATATGTATCAGAACGTGGCAAGATCGTTCCTAGCCGTATCACTGCGGTTTCTGCAAAGAAACAGCGTGAGCTTGCGAAAGCAATCAAACGGGCCCGGAATATCGCTTTGCTGCCGTTCGTTATTCAATAGCACCTGAGGGAAGGAGACAATCATGGAAGTCATTCTCTTAGAACGAGTTGAGAAACTTGGCCAAATGGGTGATGTTGTTACCGTTAAAGACGGTTTTGCCCGTAATTTTTTGCTGCCAATGAAAAAAGCGCTTCGCGCAACAGCTGGCAACAGAGAAACTTTTGAAGCCGACCGCGCACAGCTGGAAGCTGATAACCTGGAGCGGAAAACTGAAGCAGAAGCTGTAGCGAAAGCAATGGCTGATGTGAAAGTGGTTCTGATCCGCGCTGCCGGCGAAAGTGGTCAGCTTTATGGTTCAGTATCTAGCCGCGATATTGCTGAAGCTGTTACTGAAGCCGGAGTTGGCATCAGCCGTAACCAGGTTGTTCTTGATCGTGCGATCAAAACACTTGGCCTGCACGATGTTGTCATTCGCTTGCACCCGGAAGTGTCAGAAACTGTTGTGGTTAACATTGCGCGTAGTGCTGATGAAGCCGAAACACAGTTCTCTACAGGTTCTGCGGTAGTTGCGTCTGAACACGAAGAAGAATTCGCAGCTGACAATGAATTCGTTGAAGAAGTGGCTGTAGAAGTTTCAGCCGACGATGCTGACACTGAAGCCTCTGACGAAGCAGCTGATGAAACTGAAGAAGAAGCAAAAGACGCCTAGTCGCTCTTTCGCTCAATAATTAAAGGGGTGGCGTTCGCGCCGCCCTTTTTTTGTTTGCTCAGCGGACAAAGGAACTTATCCCCATAGTTATCCCCCTGTGGAAAAAACAATGTGGAAGAATTGACTTCCGTCCTTGTGCTAGGCTGTAAGTGAGTCATGATGCCTCAACTACAAATTCAGGGCTGGGAAGATAATGGAAGCTGCACGCACAGAAGACGCCGCAAACGATGAAGATGGCGGGCTGGGTTACCGCCAGGCACCACATAATCTTGAGGCAGAACAAGCGCTTCTGGGTGCCATCCTCGTTAACAACGAAGCTGCACAAAAGGTACAGGGCTTTCTTATACCTGAACACTTCTTTGAGCCAGTGCACGGACGCATCTACGAATCAGTGATTAAACTGATGGATAAAAACCAGATTGCTGACCCTGTAAAACTAAAGCCCTATTTCGAGCATGATGATGCGCTCGCGGACGTTGGGGGCGCGCAGTATCTAGTGCGTTTGGCAGCGTCGGCGGCCACAATCATCAACACCGAAGACTATGGCCGAACCATTTACGACCTTGCCATGCGCCGTGCGCTGATCCAAATCGGCGAAGGCATGGTCATTGATGCCTACGATGCACCAATTGATGCGGAAGCAACGGAGCAAATCTCTGAAGCCGAAAAGCAGCTGTTTGATCTTGCAGAGATGGGGCAGGCAGATAGCGGTGCGCAGTCTTTCTCTCGTGCGTTGAAAACAGCGGTAGAAAACATCGAGAATGCCTACAAAGACCCCGATAGCTTATCGGGTATCACAACCGGCCTGACCCAGCTAAACGCCCAGATCGGCGGCATGCATGCGTCGGATCTGGTTATTTTGGCTGGGCGCCCCGCGATGGGGAAAACCGCGTTGGCGACAAACATTGCATTTAATGCTGCAAAACGCTGGACCGATGATTTGGTAGCCGGCCACGATATGGACCGATCAAAGGGTGCAGTTGTCTGCTTTTTCAGCCTAGAGATGTCTGCTGATCAGTTGGCTGCCCGTATCCTATCAGACCGTGCCAATCTGCATTATCAAGGCCCCGACCCCATTCAGTCGCACGCCATGCGCCAAGGCAAATTGACCGAAGAGCAATTTCAAGCCATCGCCCGTGCAGCGATAGAACTTGAGGACATGCCGTTGTTTATTGATGATACGCCAGCATTGTCTATTGCGGCGCTGAGAACACGCTCGCGCAGACTGAAGCGCCAGCATAAGCTTGGTATGATTGTGGTCGATTATCTGCAACTACTGCGTGGTTCGGCAAAGGCTGGTGGTCACGAAAACCGCGTTCAAGAAATATCAGAAATTACACGAGGCCTCAAAGGATTAGCGAAAGAACTTCATGTACCAGTTTTGGCGCTTTCTCAGCTCAGCCGACAAGTCGAACAGCGCGAAAACAAACGCCCCATGCTTTCTGACCTACGCGAATCTGGATCTATCGAGCAAGATGCCGACATGGTGATGTTTGTATTCCGTGAAGAGTATTACAAAGAAAAAGAAAAACCCGCCGAGTCAGATGTTGCAAAGCACAGCGAATGGCTGGCTGAAATGAACAATCTGTACGGCAAGGCCGAACTAATTGTCGGAAAGCAGCGCCACGGTCCTGTAGGAACCGTGAAGCTGGCCTTTAAGGCAGAGGTTACACGCTTTACAGATTTGATCGAAGACGATCATATCCCGGAACAACATTAGAACAACGCTTCATGCGTTAAACTAAGTGTTTAATCACAGGCAATTACAGTAACGGAACCATCTTCGCGCGTGACCGAAATACTGTCTTGTCCGTCTTCGCATTCAAATTTGCCGTCTTTTGTAAAAACAACGGTTTTGTTGCCCATTGTTTTTATAACGATTTCGTCTCCATCAACATCTGCTTCAATGCTAACGTCAAAGCGATAATCATCATCGTCGCGATAATTGTTGGTACCATCCGAAAACAGACTACCAATTGCCATAAACAGAACAATGGCCGCCACCGCTGCACCAAATATTTGATTTCTTGTCATTTAAATCCTCCCCGCTGGTTAAAACCAAACTTTTTTGTAGTTTGAATATAAGCAGTCTGAAACTGATTTAAAGGCGTTTAAATTGCAAAAACTATAGTCGAGGCCTCACAGGCCCATCATGTTCCGACTATTTTTCGGCACAAATAGGCGCACACCATCAAGTTCTTTGGTAAGATACACTTGGCACCCCAGCCGGGATGTGCGCCTAAGATCACTTGCCAAATCAAGCATTTCCTCTTCGTCTTCGCTGGCCTCTTGCAGCAACCCAAAGAATTTATCTTCCACGACAATGTGACAAGTTGAACAGGCCATATTACCCTCGCAGGCACCTTCAATATCAATACCTACAGACTGTGCAAGCTCCAACAGCGTGCTCCCAATCTCGCCTGAAACCTGAATTTCTTCGCCGTCAGGACTGACAAAAACAACTGATACTTCACTCATTCGCACCCGCCCTGTTTAGCTATTGCCTCAGCAATTTTATCAAGTGCAAAATCAATTTCTTCGTCGGTGGTAAAACGGCCTATACCCAACCTCAGAGACGATTTCGCATCCATATCGCTTAGCCCGATGGCGTCCAGAACATAAGATGGACCAGCAACCGCCGAAGCGCACGCCGCGCCCGTTGAAACTGCAAGGCCGCGAATATCAGCGAACAACCTGTCACCCACCAGGCCTGGAAAGCTGACGTTCAAGTTGCCAATCCAACGTTTATCAGGGTGGCCGTTAATTATTAGCGCCGGCGCTGATTTTTTCAGCCCACTTACCAATCGATTCATCATGGTGGTCAAACGGCCCTGCTCTTGCGCCATCTCCGCCGCGCAAATATCGGCCGCCCTCCCTAAGCCCGCAACTAATGCCGGTGCCTGTGTTCCTGCGCGCAGACCACCTTCCTGCCCGCCACCGTGCATCTGGGGCGTCAAGGTCGTGTACTTGCCTAACTTGTGGTAAAGCGCACCAACGCCCTTAGGGCCGTATATTTTATGGGCAGATACGCTCATAAAGTCGACCCCCATCGCTTCAACGTCTAGTGGTATTTTACCATAAGCCTGCGCTGCATCGGTATGAAACAAAACGCCGTTTTTCCTGCACAGCTCACCAATCTCCGACAACGGCTGAATGATACCAATTTCGTTATTCACCGCCATGACGGAAACCATTGCTGTCTCAGCGTCAATTGCTTCTTCTAGTTGGTTAAGGTCAATGATGCCGTCTTGGCCAACAGGCAGCAATGTTACTCTAAACCCCGCTTTGCGGCAGACCTCTGCTGCTTCAAGAACACATTTATGTTCGGTTGAAACAGTTATAAGATGCGGCTTGTTGCGCCCCCATTGTTCCATCACGCCCTTGATCACCAAATTATTGGCTTCAGTTGCACCAGACAGGAAGGTGATAGCTTCGGAAGGCGCAGAAATCACGCCTGCAACTTGCTCGCGCGCTACGTCCAGGGCAGCCTCGGCTTCCCAGCCAAACCGATGTTCTGCAGAATGAGGGTTGCCAAATTTTTCAGTTAAATAGGGCAGCATTGATGCCAGCACACGCTCATCAAGCGGTGTTGTGGCCTGATAATCCATATATGCAGACTTGAGCGTCAAGAGTTTACCCTGGCCGCTGTACGGTCATAAAGACTTATCCACGCCTTAATAAGTGCATCGACATCGCTTTCAGTGGTCAATCGCCCGAGCGATACGCGAATAGATGCGTTAGCAGTGTCATCCTCGTAACCCATCGCAGACAGCACATGGGACACTTTCACCTTACCGGAAGAACATGCCGAACCAGACGACAAGAAAATACCATTTAAGTCAAAATGCATCACTTGGGTCTCACCCTTTACGCCTGGCATCGCTACGCAGCTTGTATTCGCGGTTCGGGGAGATTCTAGACCAATGAGGCAAACATTATTCGCATGCGAGGTAACGTCTGCTTCAAACCTTTCGCGCAGCGCGCCGATTCGGTTCATATCAGCCAAGTCATCCATCGCTTCCAATGCCGCGACTCCGAAGCCCGCAATGCCAGCAACATTTTCAGTGCCTGATCGGCGCCCAAGCTCTTGTCCCCCACCAGCGACCAATGGTGCCAAAGGTGCTGTAGGGGCTGTAATGATTGCGCCAACACCTTGTGGACCACCAACTTTATGGCTGGAAAGCGTTAAATAGTCTGCACCCAATGCATTAAAATCGATCGGGGTTTTTCCCGCTGCCTGAACCGCATCAGTGTGCATGCGCGCACCAAATTCATGAGCAATATCAGCAATTTCTCGCACGGGCTGGATAATACCGGTTTCATTATTGGCCAGCATAACGGAAACCAGAGCAGGAGCTGGTGCCTCACGTAACATTTCGCGTAATTTATTCTGGTCAACCAATCCCTTGCGGTCCACCTCAACAACATATGTTGGCACACCGGCATGCTTGGACGCTGCAAAGCCACATTCATGCTCGACCGCCGATATTATGATGCTGGCAGCACCCGAGCCCCGAATGACAGCGTTGCTTGCCTCGGTACCGCCAGAGCAAAATGTTACATCGCGCACACGACATCCAGCGAGCGCAGCAACTTTTACGCGCGCTTCTTCCACCAACCGCCGCACACTTCGCCCTGCCGTGTGCACCGATGATGGGTTGCCAACAGTTTGCATCGCAAGACTAACCATTTCGATTACGCTATCGCGAATCGGAGCCGTTGCATTGTAATCCATGTAAATCGGTGTGGTCATAACACGTCAAATAGGCGGAATTTGGCCTGCCTTCAATTGTATTTTGTCTAAAAACAATAAGATAACTTGCGAATCGAGAAAAAAAATCGGTATATCGTGAACAACGGTGCTAAGAATTATTATGACGTCGCCAACAACTGTAGTGCAAAAGAAAAGAATATATGCCCGAAATTATTTTTAGTGGACCCGCTGGTCGACTTGAAGGCCGGTATCAACCCGGTAAGTCTCCCACTTCTCCGCTTGCTTTGATCTTACATCCGCATCCGCAACATGGCGGGACAATGGATAATAAGGTCGCTTATTACCTGTATCATGCCTTCGTGCACCGCGGATTCGCGACGCTACGCTTTAATTTCCGTGGCGTTGGAAGAAGCCAGGGAGAATTTGATAGTGGGGTTGGAGAACTTTCTGACGCTGCTTCTGCGCTGGATTGGATGCAGGCCATGAACCCCAATTCAACTGGTACATGGATCGCCGGATTTTCCTTTGGGGCATGGATTGGCATGCAACTTTTGATGCGCCGCCCTGAAATTAAAGGCTTTATCTCTGTGGCACCGCCCGCGAATTTGTATGATTTCTCGTTCTTGGCACCCTGTCCTTCGTCTGGCTTGATCGTTCAGGCTGATCAAGACGAATTGGTGACACCTATTTCAGTCGTCAAACTGGTTGAGAAGCTGAAAACACAGAAGGCAATTGTCATTGACCATGATGTTATCAAAGGCGCGACCCATTTCTTCGAATCAGAACTGAACGCGCTGATGATGTCTATCAACGGTTATCTGAATAAACGCCTGTCCGGTGACGAATAAAAACTAGTTCGCGGCTGGTTTAAGGGGCGTTACTTTTCGCGATCACACTTATGTTGCTCAGTTCTTTTTCTGACGCGCCGTGATTGCCAGTGGTCTGTCGTCCATATCTTTGAAGAAAGCCATCCATTCTTCGGTGCCGTCATCATGTTTATGCACCATGTGGGGCGCGCCAAGAAATAAGACCCCCCGGGATTCCATATTTTTATATGCCGCATGAATGTCTACGACTTCAAAATAAACAGTGGAATCTGCCGGAGGGTCCCCCTCGCTTTGACTGAGAAACAGGCGCACGCCACCGCAATCAAAAAAAGCCATTTCCCCAAAAGAGTATAAATGTTTCAGGCCGAGAATATTGGCGAACCAATCTGTCGCTAGACTGATGTTGCTGACGTGTCGAGATATTTGGCTAATAGCACCACGCCCAATAGTTTTTTCATTCTCGGTCATTGAAGTTTCCCTGTCAGATAATACGCTGGCCTTTGCGATACCGTCCCAACTACGGAGCTGTGTCCGGTTGTCCAGGCCTAACTTTAGAAGCGCATTGCTGACATGATATTTGACAGCATCAATGCTGATTTTGCGCCTCTCAGCGATCTGAGGGTTCGTCATACCGTGGCGAATAGCCTCCACCACTCGCCATTCTGCAGGTGTTAGGACATCATCATACTTCGGGCGACCGCGCTTTCTGTTTTCATTCATGGCGGCAACAATATCCCATTGAAGATCGAATTTCCCTCCCCCAAGCACAAAAAATCAAGCTTCTTCGAGTTTTAGGGCTAAAGAGACGCCTGCTGAGACGAATCCAAGAGCAAACGAAACACCTGCTATAGCAAAAATGAAAATAGAGCCTGCCGCCGTTGACATGGCTCCAAATCCCAAAGCCCCTATCCAGTAAAACGCAGCAGATTTCATTGTGCCTGTCCGAAGCATCGCAAACGAAAGCCCAGAAAGACCTATGGTGAGAACCGTCGCACCCAACTGGTACAAGTCTATCCCTAATAGGCTGACATCTGGTCCCACAATACTGGCAAGCCCTATCGCTGCGACACCAAAGCTTGAGAAACCCAGCCATCCAAGCTTTTCTGCTTCGCTGAGATAAATAGCAAGCAGACCGAACAATAGACATAGATCGATTATCAAATAGAAAATCTCAAGTCCCACCGCTGCCTCTCGAAACGGGATGAAACTTGAGATGACGCGTAGAGTGCCGCCGACTATTGCTGCCGCAGCACCAGTGCATAATAAATTTCGGTATGTCATTATGCGCCTTCGTAACTGACAACTTCAAACTCGATGCCATCGTCGTCATTAAAATAAAAGCGGCGGCCCGGCTCGTAATCACCGTGATTATGGGGCTTATATCCAGCTGCCACCACACGTGCTTCTGTCGCTTCCAAGTCATCAACAACGATGCCAACGTGATTTAATCCACCTTTGGATTGATATGTGGGCACAGCAGCCTCACCGGGTTCACCCATAGAGTATACTGCCAGATAACTACCCTCTGAGCCGACATGGACGGTGTAACCCTCATTCTTGGCAGGACCCTGCCACCGGATTTGCCAGCCAAACAACTGCTCCAGCATCTCAGCTGTCTTCACTGGGTCGCTAACAGTTACATTCACATGTTCCAACATTGCATTCTTCATTTTTTATCTCCTTTAGCACTGTAGTTTTTTTCTTGATTTTCCATACGTAATTGCTGAACCTTACTTGAGGTCAAGTTATTTTTTTTACATTTGAGAAATTATATGAAAAAACCAACAGATTTAATGTCGATAGGGCAGTTGTCAGATCGAACCGGGCTCTCGGTCTCAGCGATACGGTTTTACGAAACGAAAGGTTTAGTTGCGCCACTGAGAAATGCGGGCGGTCAGCGCAGGTTTCATCGGTCAGATATCCGTAGATTATCGTTTGTGATGATTGCCCAACAGCTTGGTTTACCAATACGAGACATTGTTACTGCACTTGCCGGACTGCCGGAAGGGCGTGCGCCAACTCAGAAAGACTGGACGAAAATTAGCGAAGAAGTTCGCAGTGAACTCGACCGCCGCATTGAGGCCCTTACGCGAACGCGTAAAAATTTAGACAGCTGTATCGGTTGTGGCTGTTTATCGTTGAAGACCTGCGCGCTATATAATCCGGATGATAAGGCAAGCCAGCTCGGAACAGGACCGAATTATGCCATCGGCAACAGACGCGCACCCGACCCTCATCGATAATTTGGTTAATTACTTCCGAAGTGTTGCAGGTCGCTTTTTCGGCAAATGGGTTTTACCACCCGTGGTCGGGGCTTTGCAGCCCGTCGTTTGTGGGTAACTTAATGGCAGTCCGCGTTCGCTGCGAACCGCCAGAAAAGCAAAAGCCTCAGCTTCCAGGGCATCGCCGCGCATACCAATAACTTCAACTGGATCTACAAGTACCGGCATGCGGCGGCGCAAACGTCGCATAAGGGTTTTATTGTGGCGCCCGCCCCCACATACATACCAGGCCTCCGGCGGAATAGGGAAATGGCTCTGTGCAGCCACAACTGATTCGACAATGAAGTCCGCAAGTGTCGCCGCGCCGTCCTCTGCCGACAAGCCGCGCACCGCCTGAGTATTAAAATCATCGCGGTCGAGCGTTTTCGGCGGCGCATCGTCAAAATAAGACGACGCCATCATACCCATCACTACTTCTTCATGGCTTATGCCCCGAGCGGACAGGTTTCCGTCAATATCATAACTTTCATTGGTATGAAGCTGCGCCCAATCATCAAGGGCTGCATTTCCGGGGCCGGTATCGAATGCAACCATTTGCGGATCTGCAGTGTCCTTTTCGAAAGACAGCCAGGTAACGTTGGCAACACCACCCAAGTTTAATACCGCCACGGTCTTGTATCTGTTTATGCGCGCCATTTGCGCCGCATGATATATAGGAACCATAGGTGCCCCCTCGCCGCCAGCGGCCATATCTGCTGTGCGGAAGTCATTGATAACCTTGATACCTGTTTGGCCTGCCAGCCGACCACCATCACCAATTTGCCAGGTCCACCCTCGCTCAGGCCGATGACTGATGGTCTGCCCGTGAAAACCAATCACATCAATGCTATCTGCATCTTGCCCCGTGACCAACAACAACTCTCTAACTGCCTCCGCATGCCAATCCGTGAGTTCTTGCTCAATCAACTTAATTTCAGCTGGTGTATCCACAGGAACTGCGCTGGCAGACGCTATATGAATTGCTTCCTTCAGAGCATCGCGCATCTCCGAAGAATAAGGCAGCGTTAAAGATGGTCCCAATCGCTCCACGCGTACGCCGTCTGTGTATACAAGCGCGGCGTCGACACCATCCATTGAGGTGCCGCTCATCAAGCCTATTGCACACTTAATGTCTCCAGGGTCGCCAATCTTTACCATAAAGCTTCTTCCGAACAGATTTTTGACATTCCCAGTCAGCAATTGCGGACCGATGCTGCCCAAACTGCCAAACAGGCTTTGTCTTTAGCCAGCCCTATGCTACATCACGCCGCTAACTAATTCCTTAATTACAACTATAGACCGTGCAGACATACCCATGACAAGCTTGAAATCAGACTTTCTCCATATTCTCACCGAACGGGGCTTCATTCATCAGGTTACAGACCTGGACGGCCTTGACGCAAAAATGGCTGCGAAAGAGAAAGATGGCCCGATTTCAGCCTATATTGGCTTTGATTGCACAGCGCCTTCGTTGCATGTTGGCAGCCTTGTTCAGATCATGATGCTGCGATGGTTGCAGAAATGCGGCCACAAACCCATCGCGCTGCTGGGCGGCGGCACCACCAAAATCGGTGATCCATCCGGCAAGGATGAAAGCCGCAAGATGCTGACCGATGACGATATCGCAAATAATATGAACGGCATTCGCACCATATTTAATCAGTTTCTTGATTTTGACGGCGAGAACCCTGCCCTGATGATTAACAATCAGGAATGGCTGGACAGTCTTGAATACATTCCGTTCCTGCGCGAAATAGGAACGCATTTCACCATCAATCGCATGATGACGTTTGACAGCGTGAAACTACGCCTGGAACGTGAACAGCCCCTGACCTTTCTTGAATTCAATTATATGATCATGCAGGCCTATGATTTTATGGAATTGGGCAAGCGGTACGGTTGTTCACTGCAAATGGGCGGCTCGGACCAGTGGGGTAACATCGTTAACGGCATGGAGTTGGGGCGCCGTTCGGCAGGTCTTTCACTATACGGTCTGACCACACCGCTGATCACCACCGCCGACGGCAAAAAAATGGGCAAAACCGCTGAAGGTGCCGTGTGGCTTAACGAAGACGCTCTTCCCGCATATGATTACTGGCAGTTTTGGCGCAATGCACAAGACGGCGATGTGGGGCGTTTCCTACGACTGTTCACTGACCTGCCGATGGATGAAGTCAAACGGCTGGAAGCATTGGAAGGCGCGGAAATCAACGATGCCAAAATCATTCTGGCCGATGAAGCCACAAAAATGTGCCGGGGCATCGGCGCTGCGGAAGCGGCCAACAAAACCGCGCGTGAAACTTTCATTCAGGGCGGTGCTGGCGCTGACTTACCCACTGTGACCATTGCCGCAGGCAACTTCGACAACGGCATGTCAGTGGTAGATTTGTTTGTTGAAGCTGGCCTTGGTGCCTCCAAAGGCGAAGTACGACGACTGATTAAAGGTGGCGGCGCAAAAATCAACGATCAGAAAGTTGCCAATGCTGAAGGCGTAATCAGCTCAGACGCATTTGCCGACGGGCAAATCAAGCTTTCTGCTGGCAAAAAGCGCCACGCCCTTATCAAGCAAGGTTGAGATCGCTTAAAATTACGATAAGCTATTCCTAACGAGTTAATGGGAGTGGCTTATGCGGATGATTTTAATTGCGGCGATACTATCCATGTCGACTACGAGCTTGGCTCAAGAAGCGCCTCGCCTTGATGAAGTGACGCTGGTTGATCTCAGTCATACCTACGACCAATCCACATTGTTCTGGCCAACATCACCGATTGCATTCGAACATAACAAGCTTGCTTATGGCCCGTCTGGTAACGGTTATTTTTACTCAGCCTATACCTTCGCAACACCAGAACATGGCGGCACGCACCTGGATGCACCTATCCATTTCTCAAAGGGTGCAAAAACCGTTGAGCAATTGCCCATTGGTAACTTATACGCACCGCTTGTCATTCTTGACGTAACCGCACAGGCCGCTGCCGACAGGGATTACCGGCTCGCCCCCGGTGACATTGAAGTTTATGAGGCAATTCACGGGCCGATTAAACCCGGTGCAGCCGTGTTGGTGCGCACTGGCTGGTCCAAACACTGGCCGGACGCTAGGGCATATCTGGGAGACAACACGCCGGGCGACGCCAGTAACCTTAGTTTTCCTGGATTCGGTGCAGCAGCAGCTAAAATGCTGGTAGACCGCAAAGTCGTAATGATTGGTATCGATACTGCCTCAATTGATTACGGCAAATCCAAAGACTTCGCCGTACATGTTGTTATCGCTCGTGCCAACATTCCCGCGTTAGAGAATCTCACCAACCTTGGTGACCTTCCGGTTGCGGGCGCTTACATTCTCGCCGCACCGATGAAAATTGGTGGTGGTTCAGGTGCCCCTGCCCGCGTGCTCGCTTTTGTTAAGAAGTAGGGCAGCCGCCAACAAATTAACCGCCAACATCTCCGTTAGGGTCTAACGGGTCTCCAGCTTCTTCCGGATTATCAGCGCCCGTGGGCGCATCCACATCGGCCACGCGGCCCTTACGGCCTTCGAACAACAATCTTAGGAAACCAGGCGCAAAACCTGACAATGCATTCACGCTGACGTCAGGCTTTTCCGTTGTTCCTTTGACCCTATAGGCGACGCCGAACAAGCCCTTACCGTCACCGCCCGAGAAAAGCCCACCAACCAGAGGGATATTGCCCAATAGTGAGTTTATGCCGTATGCAGGAACCACAACGCCGTTAACATTAATCAGGCCGTCAATGGCGGCTATTTCGCCTTCCATGGTAAGACCAACTGTTGGGCCATTAGCCTTGATGCCGGTAAATTCTATGATTCTACCATCATATTCAAATGGCACATCAAGCACATCAAGCTGAAGGGGTTTACCGTCAAGGTAATCGTCAAGGCCCGATATTTCGCCTTTGGTGATACTTTCACCCAACGTTGCTTTTGGCACCAATGTCGAATCTGCAACATTCATACGACCCTGAAGGTGCCAGTCCTCACCCCAGCCATCAGTGCGAGCATCCAGCGTTAAGGCCCCTCCAACGACATGGGAAAAGAAACCCAGCCCGCGCAACACCTGCCCCCCATCGTTAGTTCTTATGCTAAAGGGACGCGTCCCTTCTTCATCCGGTTCGTCAAGCACCGAAACCGTAATCGGTGTACCGGCTTCTCCTGCCGTTGCCCCCAAAGCCAGCATGGTCGGTTGACCATCTCTAAATTCAATCTCCAGCTTGGCATCATCCCATTGTTCAGTGTTCTCCAGCAAAATACGGTCAGCTGTTAGTGAAAGGTTAAACTCTGTCGCAGGTTTCTCAATCGCATCCAATAATCCGTGGTCTATCGCTCTAATAGTCTGCTTGTCTGGCCTTAAAAACGGGGCCAAATCAAATGTTTCGGCCTGTACTTCAATGCTTAATGGCGCGCCGGCTTCCTGATGAAGCGTTGCAATCAATTGATTTTCGCCAATCCTACGCGCCTGAATTTCCGCGTCAAAAACACCACTATCTTTCGGCCCAAAGGTCATGCTGGCAACGAGATCAATATCTTCACCTTGAACTAGAAGGGGAGCCACGGTTGTTTCCTCTTCAGTAAAAACAACACCCCCGTTAATGGTAGCAGGCGCACCCACCGGTTTGACCCAGGAAAGTTGCGGTAATTTCAAACGAGCTGTTGATGCGTCAGCTGTAAATGATCCATTGGTAAATTTGAAGTTACGCCCTTCAAAAGATGCTTCGGCATGAGCCTTGCCTTCAAGAAAGTCTTCAACATCAACACCCAGTGCTTTTAGGTCGCTGCCGTTCATATCACCGCGCATGACAACTAGTGTTGTGTCGGCTGTGGGGTCGTCACGTCCCGCCGCAAAATCTTCTTCCCATCTCAGGGAAACCGGAACACCGTTCAACAAACCATTACCAGCGGCACTAAGATTATCCTGATTAACCCGTAAAGACAATTGAGCCTCCGACAAACCTTCGCCGTCCAAAAGGTCTTTGACCGACGTGTTGGCCAACTCTGCGGTTACATCATATGTCGTGCTACCGCGCGGTGGATTAGCAATCAAAGGACTACGAACAAGTGCCTTAACGGTTGCCGTACCGGCCAACCGGTCAATATCCAGATTGGCTTTTTGGGCCACCAACAAAGGTGGATGGTCAATCAACTGCATCATGGTTTTTACTCCGCCCCGAGCGTAGATGCTAAATTCACCAACACCTGCATCGCGCACATGGATATTGCTTAATTTCACCTCGCTGCCACCGATTGGCATACCCAGCAATTCGCCGTCCGATACCACTATATTTAACCCAGTTCTGGTTAACACTGCCGAACCATTTGCCCCCATTATCGGCGGCATGGTTTGCATAAATTTCGAATTCAAATTTTCAAAATCGAAGGCCAGTTCAAAAACACTATTGTCGGCGTATGCCCCAACACCAGACGGTGCTGCGTCCACCCTGAAGACCAGGTCGGTCGTATCCCCCATCAGCATATGTTGATCAATCCAGGCCCTCGCACCGCGTTCGCGACCGTCCGGATGACGTGCAATCGGCCAATAATCCAACACTGTTCTTACTGGTAAATCCGTCGTCTTCAATTCCAGCTGCACGCCGGGCTGGTCGCTGGTTTGGTGCCAATATAGCAAACCGTTTCCATCGACTTGAGTATCGTTTAACTTCAAGTCTATTTGATCAAAAACCAGAATTTTTTCGCCCGCATTATAGGTCGCGCTGATGTTTCCGAAAGTCACCGGTGCTGGTTTTGGAAATACATCTGGATCAAAAATTTCACCCTCGCCAAGAACTGCCTCTATTTTTGCAGAGCTAAGCCCTACAACTGACTCAAGTTCCAGATTAAGGCTCAAATCGATCGGCAATTGGAAATAGCTAAACTCAGCAGGCAGCCCTGCCTCTACAGGGAAAGACGATGGATAAAAGTCTTTAACTGATAAAAGAACCGATAAATCACCCTCTGTCGGATTTGCCCTGCCCAACAATCTTGCATTGATGGGGTTGCCCCCCACCGAAACTTCTAGCTGTGCCGTCATATCCAAGTTAGGTCCATCGTGTTGCAGCGAGAATGCTGGAACAGACAGTTGCCCTTCCGATAGATTTTCACCGCGATACAACTTAATCCTCAGACTTTCAAACTCGACCCTTTGGAGCGAAGGCGTTGTCGCGAGCAAACGCAATGCAAATCTGTTAAATGCTTCTGTTAGCGGAATGAACACTTCTGGCCGAGGGATGCCACTTTCGCCAAATAAATCTTTGAATAGGCTTTCGTCGGTCGTGTCACTAAAGCCTCCAAGGTCAGTAATTCTTATGTCAGCATGACCAAGTTCTATGGTCGAAACGCCTAACCCAGATAAAATACCGTCAAAGCCTAGCCCCACTTCAGCGCGAGGCAAGCGGGCGGTCAATCGATTCCGCCTGTCAATTAACCTGACATCTTCAATCAAAATCCAAGGGCGAACCTCAGCCCAGTCCCATCCAACTTTTGCTGACCGGAACTTAACATTCCAGCCCGGCAACAATGCATTTGACTGGCTAACGATTTGATCATGAGCAAAACCGACATCTATTGGCGCCAAAAACAGACGCCCGAGCAGCACACACGTGAGGAGAGCCGTGGCCGTAACTAACCACATGCAGATCGATACAATTGCGCTACCAAACTTCTTCAAACCAAAACACCTTCAGGCAGCCAACGCGCACACCGTAGCTTTTTTGAAGCCGAATAACACGCTAGCTTGGCAACAAAAGACAATGTTCGTTAGAGCATTTCCCCTGTCCGCCGTCTATACACAAGGCTGTTAGAGCCACCAAAAACCGTCGAAATTGAGGCATAAGCTTGATTTCGCCAAGAAATATGCTGAACATGAGCGCAACACCATCGGTTAAGGACAACAACAGCTTGGATACGCCCTCTCAGTCAGATCAGATGATATTTAACACCGAAAAAGCAGATCAGGCAATAAAGTGTCTTGACCTATCGCTGCCAGAACATGACCGTGCGTATGAAATGGTAGCATCTGCCCGGCACGCATTTGGTAACAGTCCCTATTTGGCGTCTTTAGCTAAACGGTATCCTGCTCAGACAAAACAATTGTTATTGTCAGACCCGGGCGATCAGTTTTCTAAGATCATCGAATCCCTACAGCAACCAAGAAAAGCAGATGAGACCGAAGATCACTTCATGTCTTTTCTGCGCGACACCAAGAACATAGCTAGCCTTCTGATTGCGTTAGCAGACATTGCTGGTTTGTGGTCATTGGACACAGTCACCAAAAACCTAAGTCGATTAGCAACAGCTTGTCTTGACTTGGCGCTGGCAAAAGCTCTCAGAATTCGCATGCGCGTGGGCGATCTGCCTTGGCCGACAGGCATTGATGGACGTTCACCTGTCTCAACAGATGCAAATACCGGTTGCAGTTATTTTCTGTTAGGTATGGGGAAACTGGGAGGGCAAGAGCTTAATTATTCTTCTGACATAGATTTGATCGCGCTTTATGAGCCGAACAAAGCGAATTATTGCGGTCGCAAATCCATATCGGATTGTTTCATAAAACTAACTCAAGACATTGTTCGCTTTATCGACCAGCGCACCATGCATGGATATGTTTTTCGCGTCGACTTACGACTTCGACCAGACCCGGGAGCTACGCCAGTTGCCCTTTCGATTGAAGGTGCGCTTGGCTACTATCACAGCATAGCCGCAAATTGGGAACGCTCCGCCATGATTAAAGCGGGGTTTGTGTCCGGCGACGAAAATGTTGCAAACCAATATCTGCAGGAAATGTCGAGTTGGGTTTGGCGGCGCAATATGGACTTCGAAGCTTTGCGGGATATTGCGAGCATAAAAAACCAAATTAACCGTCACTATAGCGTCGAAGACGCCAATTTTCGCGGCTATGATGTTAAACTTGGTATTGGCGGTATCCGAGAGATCGAGTTCTTTGCTCAAGTTAATCAATTACTGCACGGTGGTCGCAACCCATCTTTGCGCGAAAAGGCTACCATTGCCACATTAGATGCGCTGGCGGCTTTGGATGTAATCCCAAAGGAAATCCTAACGGAACTGACTGAGGCATACATCTACTTGCGCACAGTTGAACACCGTATACAGATGACCAACGATGAGCAGTCCCACAGCATTCCGGCGGACGACGAAGGATTGGCGAGACTAACCAGTTTCCTTGGTTACAAAGACGAGAATACGTTTGAAAAAGTCCTGCTTCGCCACACGAACAATGTTCGTGGACATTACGACGAACTACTTCCCGGTAGCTCTGACGAACATGCGGCGCTAACTGAACGCCAAACGCGTGATAAATTGACAGAATCGGGCTTTGAGGACCCAAATGCAGCCTTATCACTGATCAATGCATGGAAATTTGGCCGCTACCGAAGCTTAAAAACCAGCCGCGCAAGAGAATTGCTGGCACAGTGTTTACCAGAGCTTTTAATAGCCTTCTCTAAAACGCACTCTCCTGACGCTGCCCTGATAAGATTTGATACGTTCATTGCCCAACTTCCAGCAGGAGTACAGTTATTCTCTCTGTTCCAGTCAAACCCAAGCCTTCTTGGGTTGTTGGCTAAAATTATCGGCTTAGCCCCAGCGCTATCAACCATTCTGGCAAAAGCGCCCGGTTTATGGGACACCGTTTTAAATGCACAATTTTTTGACCCTACAGAAGATGCAGATACTCACCGGGATCACCTAAAGACATTATTATCCACCGCCAGAGATTATCAAGATCAATTGGACTTTGTTCGCCGGTTTTACGCCGAGCAGAAGTTTCGTACGGGTGTTCTGATGTTAGAAGGACTGGCGAGTGCGGCGGAAATTGGAAAAAGCCTTTCGATTGTAACCGACGTTATACTGCAAGAACTCATCCCAATCGTTGAAAATGATTTTGCGGAAAAACATGGACGATTTGGCAAAGACACCGACGGAGTTGCTGTTATTGCACTTGGAAAATACGGCGGGTCTGAATTGACACATACATCGGATATAGACATCATCTTTTTATACGAACATGCAGGCGACGGCATATATTCAGATGGAAAGAAGCCTTTATTTTCAAACGTATATTATACGCGGCTCGCACAACATATCGTCACTGCAATTACCGCGCTCACGCCGGAAGGGCGGCTATTTGATGTCGATACGCGGCTGCGGCCTTCAGGCAGTCAAGGGCCTCTTGCTGTAACAGTATCAACTTTCAACGACTATTATTGCTCAAATGCATGGACGTGGGAATTTCTTGCCCTCACCCGAGCCCGCATTATTCAATCACCGGCAAATCTCAAGCCAAAAATTCAACTCGCGCTCACTAACGCCATCATTATTGGGCGTTCCGATATTGATTTGGCGGCTGAAACAATTTCGATGCGTGAAAAGCTTCACAATCAATTCGGTACGAGCAATGTTTGGGAGGTTAAACACAACCGTGGAGGGTTGGTAGATATCGAGTTTATATGCCAATTTTTGACATTGAAACACGCAAGAGAGAATAGCAACATTATTCGCCAAAACACGCCTGAAAGCCTATGTGTGCTGCATGAAAATGGCTATTTATCCCTGAAGGATTATGGAATTTTGTTAGCGAGCTACGAATTGCAGCGAACGGTGCAATCTCAATTGCGATTGTGTTTGGATGATCTACCAAAGCGGGATCAAGATATTCCACTTGGTTTGCAACAAATTCTCGTAGAATCGACGCCTGGCAAGTCCTTCGCTAAATTGAAGAAACAAATTCTGAGAACCCAAAAAAATTGCTACGAACTGTTCGTGCAGTTAATTGTAAACGATTGAGCTGGTGAGGTTTTTCGCCGTTTCAACAGACCGCAACTCAACCGAGCATTATGGCTTGCGTAAATATTCGGCAACAGTATTGTCACTGACTGCAAAAACAACACAGATGGCAGCCCCTTAAAGGACCTTAAAATGACGCTTACAATTGGCTCCAAAGCCCCAGAATTCTCCCT
>Ga0316204_10006076_pt1 | contig 19006 bp, 19 predicted proteins | sample 6monrhotite_MG_2_FD_205661 | JGI IMG/M metagenome (GOLD analysis project Ga0316204, IMG submission 205661) | Microbial mat bacterial communities from mineral coupon in-situ incubated in ocean water Damariscotta River, Maine, United States -... | ecosystem: Environmental > Aquatic > Marine >...
TCTGCCTGCGGGCTGAGGACGCCCTGGGACCGCCAATGGCGAAGTGCCCCGACCAGGGAGATTCGGGCGTGTGTGACGCAAGCTGCACGGCACCGGCCACCAGACCTTGTCGACTTGACGCTGACGGCTCGTCCGGGGATTCGTTAGCGCAGCGAGCACACGTCGAATCTACCCAGGGGCACCGCGCCACCACAAACGGTCGGGAAGTCCAACAACCCAACAGGCAGAACGACGGCGCCTTGCCGTGACGCTCAAACTACGAGCCCGCGACTGCCGAAACCGCTCTCGCAAGTCCCATAAACCTCTGTCAAACCGAGCCGAACCCGCCGAACCCGCCGAACCCGCCGAACCCGACAAACCCGCCGAACCCGCCGAACCCGACAAACCCGACAAACCCGACAAACCCGACAAACCCGACAAACCCGACAAACCGAGCCGAACCCCGACAAACCAACGAACCCCGACAAACCAACGAACCCCGACAAACCACCGCGCGCGCACACACCAAACAATGCGCGCGCACTCAAACACGAGCTGAACCCGCTGTTCTCCGTGCGCGCTCCCTGGCACGCCGATTGCTCAGAGCACTCATTGGTCGGTTACACACCCAACCGAGAAACCTACCGGAGAGACTCCATGAAGCGCACCCCAAGCATCCTGATCGGGCTGACCCTCGCTACCCTCGGCGGCCTGAGCCTCGCCTGCGGCGGTGTCGTCGACAAAGTCACCGGCGGCAGCCTCGACATCCCCATCAGCGCCAGCGTCGACTCCGACAAGGCCGAGGCCCTCGTGCTGATGCTCAAGGACGGCCGCTTCCCCAGCGAGCAGTGCCGGGACAAGGAGAACGCGCTGAACTTCCTCTGGATCGCCGCCGCCAAGACGGACGCTCCCACCCGCGCGGCCGCCATGGACTGCGTCGGTGACCTCTACACCCACTCGGCCAGCGTCGACACCAAGCAGATGATCGACGCGGACTACAAGCTCGTCATCAACACCCTGCTGGACAGCGAAGACGACGTCGTGCGGGCCCGCGCCATCCAGGCCGCCCGGATCTCCATCGACGGCGACGTGCCCGATATGGACGCGGTCGGCAAGCTGGTCAAGCTCGCCAACGACGGCAGCGCCGCCGAGCGCTTTGAGGCGCTGAGTCACCTCTGGTACATGGACTCGTGGGAGAAGAACGCGGACGTCGCTGGCGCCTACCTGAAGGCCCTGGACGCCGACGAGAACTACGTCGTCTCCGAGTCGCTCTTCCGGATCCGGAGCAGCTACTACAACCTCGTCAACGCCGAGGACGCGGTCAAGAAGAGCACCGACCTCATCAAGGACGACGACGCCGGCGTGCGCGGGCGCGCGGCCCGGGCGCTGGGCGCGCTGGGCGGCAAGCACGGCGACAAGGGCGACATCGGCGACGACCTGCACGGCCTGCTCACCGACGGGCACCCCTACGTCCGCTCCGAGGCCGCGAGCGCGCTCGCCAGCCTCAAGCGCGAGGCGTCGATCCACCAGTTCATGAACATGATCGACGATGACGAGGGCAACACCTACGACATCGAGGGCTTCAAGGAGCTCGATGGCTCGGATGGGCGGGTGCACCACGACGGCAGCGCCTGGTCCCGGGTCGATGACGCGGTGTTCTCGGCGCTGAAGTCCATGACCTACTCCATGGACGACAAGTACGAGTACGACATCAACTACGACACCAAGGAAGACGACATCAAGAAGGCCCGGGATGACGCCCGGTCCTGGTACAAGCGCAACAAGAGCGACCTGCCCGCGGCGGACGCTGGCGTCGAGGAGCCCGGCGAGGGCGCCGAAGAGGACGACAGCAACGAGGAGCCCCGCGCCGGCAAGGGCGGAAAGGGCGGAAAGGGCAGCAAGTTCACGGGCCCGCGGGTGCGTGGCGGCAAGGGCGGCGGAAAGGCCGGCAAGCGGTAAGCCCGCTCTCCGCGACAAGACGGGACAAACCGGGTTGTCGCGGAGGCCCGGATCCGGTAAATCGGGCTCCTCGTTGGAGTCTGACGTGAGCAGCCAGAACATCCCGGTCATCGATCTGCGGGACTACGGCGCCGACGCAGAGACGCACCAGCGCTTCGTCAAGACACTCGGCGAAGGGCTGGAGCGCTTTGGTTTTGTGGCTGTCCAGGGGCACGGCATCCCGCCCACCCTGCTGCGGCGGGCCTACGGCGCGGCCCAGAAGGCCTTCGCCCTGCCCGCCTCCACCAAGGCGACCTATGAGACCCCCGACGACGGTCGACAGCGGGGCTACACCTCCATGTACACCGAGCACGCCGTGGACGTGGAGCAGCCGGACCTGAAGGAGTTCTGGCACGTGGGCCGCAGCCTGGCGTCGGACCACTCCCTGCACATCAGCGGCGACGTGCCGCCCAACCTGATGCCCTCCGAGGTCCGCAGCTTCGAGCCGCTGTTCGAGAACCTCTTCCTCCAGATGGAGAACTTCGCCAACCGCCTGCTCGACGGCGTCGGCGAGTACCTCGGCCTGCCCGACGACTTCTTCCGGGACATGGTGGCCGACGGCAACAGCATCCTGCGCATCATCAACTACCCGGACATCTCCGGGCTGACCGCGCCGGAGGGCGCCGTGCGCGCCGCGGCCCACGAGGACATCAACCTCATCACCGTGCTCCCCGCCTCCACCCGGCCCGGCCTGGAGCTGCTCACCCGTGAGGGCGAGTGGATGCCGGTGAACGCGCCGCCGGACGTGATGATCTGCGACACCGGCGACATGATGGCGCTGCTCACGGGCAAGCGACTGCCCGCGACGACTCACCGGGTCGTCAACCCGCCCGGCTCGGACGGCGGCCGCATGTCCATGCCCTTCTTCCTGCACCCCCACCCGGACTACGTGCTGAAGCCCCTCTGGGGCGAGGGCCGCCAGGTGAAGGCCCGGGACTTCCTGCTGGAGCGGCTGGAGGCCATCGGGGTGGCGTAGGCCAGCCGCTGGAAATCTCCGGTTTCCATGAGACCTCCTCCGCGACAGGGCACATGATGGGTGTCACCTGTTCTGGAGGTTCATCATGGGAATGTTGGTCAACGGCGAGTGGACCACCAAGTGGTACACGCCGGACGAGAAGGGGCGCTTCGTGCGCTCGACCACCAGCTTTCGAGACCAGCTCGAGCCCGGCGGCCGCTTCGCCCCGGAGCCCGGTCGCTACCGGCTCTATGTCGCCTACGCCTGCCCCTGGGCGCACCGGACGCTGCTCGCGCGCTCACTGTACGGCCTCCAGGACGCCATCGACGTGTCCATCGTGGACACCTTCATGGGCGAGGACGGCTGGGCCTTCTCCGAGAACGACGGCTGCATCCCCGATCCGGACGGCGCGGCGTTCCTGCGGGACGTCTATGTGCGGGCGGCGGCGGACTACACCGGCCGGGTGACCGTGCCGGTCCTCTGGGACACCCGCGAGGGGACCATCGTGAACAACGAGTCCCGCGAGATCATCCGCATGTTCTCGGACAACTTCGCGGCGGGCTCGGGCATCGACCTGGCGCCGGTGGCGCTGCGCGGCGCCATCGACGAGGCCATCACCGCCAACTACGGGCCCATCAACAACGGCGTGTACATGTCGGGCTTCGCCACCACCCAGTTCGCCTACGAGGAGGCCGTCACCGGGCTCTTCGAGGGGCTGGACCGCTGCGAGGCCCGCCTGGGGGAGTCCCGGTACCTGGCGGGCAACCAGCTCACCGAGGCGGACATCTGTCTCTTCACCACGCTGATCCGCTTCGACGCGGTCTACGTATGCCACTTCAAGTGCAACCTGCGGCGGATCGTGGACTACCCCAACCTCTCCAACTACCTGCGCGACGTCTACCAGCTCCCCGGGGTCGCCGAGACCTGCCGCATGGACCACATCAAGCAGCACTACTTCCGCAGTCACGACTCCATCAACCCACATCGGGTGGTCCCCATTGGACCGGAGCTGGACTTCAACGCCCCCCACGACCGGGATCGATTCTGATGCTCTCTCTCCTCCTCCTCTCGCTCGCCCAGCCGGGCTGCGCCGCCGACAAGACAGGCCCCGCCGCCGTCGACGAAGGGGACAGCGCCGTCCCGAGCGACAGCGCGGGGGAGGACAGCGCTCCGGGCGTCGACGAGGGCGACGACAGCGCCACGGACGACAGCGCCACCGCGGGCACCCCGGACGACACCGGGACCGCGGAGGAGCGCCCCCCGGTCTCCTTCGCTGGCGCGGCGCCGAAGAACATCCTCGTCGTCGCCTGGGACACCACCCGGCCCGATCTGTTCGGGCACTACACCGGCGCCGACACCACGCCGCGCCTGGACGCCCTCCTCGAAGGGGCGATGGTGCTCGAGGATCATCGGAGCTGCTCCAACTGGACCTACGCCAGCATGATCTGCGTGCAGACCGGCGCCCGGGACGTCGTGGGCGGCTTCGTGCCCTCCACCACGGGCGTCACCCCGGTGGTGCCGGAGGACACCCTCCTCGTGAGCGAGGCGCTGCGGGACATGGGCTTCCAGACCGTGCTGGCGGGTGACCAGCCCTTCTTCAGCCCCGAGAACGAGATGGCCCGCGGCTTCGATCAGGCCGAGGTGGATCGCTCCTGGACCGCCGATCAGGTGACGGACAGCGCCCTCGGCATGATGGCCACCCTCGACCCGTCCGAGCCCTTCTACGCCCACGTGCACCACCTGGACGCCCACACCCCCTACGACCCGCCGGAGGCGTACCTCGGCGCGCTGGAGGGGCTCGCCCCCATCCCCTACAACCTGAGCCTGAGCGCCACCTACACGGGCCTCCAGAACGAGTTCCGCTCCCTGGATCCCGAGACCCAGGCGCTCATCCGCGAGCACATCCAGGTCCGCTACCTCGCCGGCCTGCGCTACCTCGACGACGAGCTGGGCCGCCTCCTCGACGGCATGGAGAGCATGGGGCTCCTGGAGGACACCCTGATCCTCTTCCTGACGGATCACGGCGAGCAGCTCCTGGAGAACGGCGACATCGGCCACGCCTACAACCTCTACGACTACGAGAACCGCGCCATCACGGCCTTCAACGCCGACGGGCTCACCCCCGGCTCCTGGGCCGGGCCCACCTCCCACTCCGACATCTGGCCCACCGTCTTCGACGCCATGGGCTGGGAGGCCCCCCGGGAGTTCAGCGGCCGCCCCGTGGGCCAGCGCGGGGACGACACCCTGCGCTACGCCATGCGCCACCAGGGGGCGCGCACCTTCCAGTCCATCGAGCGCGCTGGCGTGAAGATGATCTACTGGTGGGAGGACGGCGCCAAGAACCTCTACCGGCTGGACGAGGATCCCGACGAGGTGGACGACGTCTACGACGCGGAAGACCCCGACGTCGTCGAGTTCTGGGAGCTGCTCCTCCCCGAGATCGATCGGGTGCTGGCGATCCACCCCGGGGACACACCGGTCGACCCGGGCCCCTGAGGACGGCATGATGTCGCCATGCTCACTCCGCTCCTGGTGTCGGCTGGCTGGCTGATGGTCTGCTGCGACGCGCCCGCCCCCCGGGTCGAGCCCGCGCTGGTGTTCAGCGAGCGCCCGACGAACGTGCTGGTGCTCTCGCTGGACACGCTGCGGCCCGAGCTGCTGGGCCGATACACCGGCACCGACGACACCCCCGTGCTCGACGCGCTGCTGGCGGGCGGGGTGGTGCTGGAGGACCACCAGAGCTGCTCGGACTGGACCTTCGCGGCCATGGTCTGCGCCCAGGCCGGCGCCCGCGGCGTCGATCTGGGCTTCGCGCCTGTCCGCAACAACCAGAGCTTCACCCGGCTGCCCGACGACGTGCCGCTCGTGAGCGAGCACCTCTCGGAGCGGGGCTACCAGACCGCCGTGGTGACCAGCAACTCCAACTTCAGCCCGGACGTGGGGCTCGTCCGGGGCTTCGACGAGATCCGCCACCTCTCGGGGGCCGCCGCCACCTGGGTGACCGAGGAGACCCTGCAGGCCGCGGACGCCCTTGACCCGACCCGGCCCTGGTACCTGCACGCCCACTACCTGGACCCGCACACCCCCTACAACCCGCCCGAGGAGTTCATCGGCGAGCTGGAGGGGGAGATCGACTTCGACCTGAACCTCCGCGACGGCTACCGCGCCCTCTCCGCGCACTGGTACGACCTGCCCGCCGACGAGCAGAGCCTGGTGCTGAGCCACCTGCGCGAGCGCTACCTCGCCGAGTACCGCTACATGGACCGGCAGATCGGGGTGCTGCTGGAGGCGCTGGAGAGCCGGGGGATGCTGGATGACACGCTGGTCATCGTCTTCTCCGACCACGGCGAGCAGTTCTGGGAGCACGGCGCCTTCGGGCACGGCAACTCCCTCCACGGCGAGGAGCTCGCCGCCCTCGCGGCCTTCAGCGCCCCCGGCCTGCCCCCGGCCACCTGGGACGGCCCGACGCGCATCGAAGACATCTGGCCCACCGCCTTCGAGGCGCTGGGGCTGCCCATCCCCGCGGGCTTCGACGGGGTGACCGCCGGGCTGCGCGGCGACGACGCCCTGCGGCGCTCGCTGCGCGTCCACAAGGACGGCGTCTCCCAGTCCGCGGAGTCCGATGGGCTGAAGCTGATGTACTGGTGGACCGGGGACTGGGAGCTGTACCAGGTGAACGCGGACGCCGCCGAGCGGGCTCCCCTGGACGACGCCATCGCCCAGCACCTGCCGGGGCTCCAGGCCGCCATCCGCGAGGAGGCCGCGCGCCTGGACCTGATGATCCCCGAGCGCTCGCCGGTGCTCGACGAGGCGCGGCTCCCATGAAGCGCTCCCTCCTGATCGGCGGCGTCGTGGGCGCGGTCTTCATGGTCCTCGCCTTCTGGGGCGTGCCGCTGGAGCAGTTCGCGGACGCGATGTCGACGATGGACTGGCGCTACCTCATCCCCATCGCCGCGCTGTTCTTCCTGCAGGAGGGGCTGCGGGCCCTGCGCCAGCTCATCATGCTGCGGCCGCTGGCCCCGGAGATGACCTACCGCTCCAGCCTCTCCATCTTCTTCCTCTCCTTCTTCTGCATCCACCTCTTCCCCGCCCGCCTCGGCGAGTTCGTGCGCCCCTGGCTGCTGCTCAAGCGCGAGGACATCCCGCTGGGCAGCGGCCTCGGCGTCGTGGTGGCCGAGCGCGCCGTGGATCTGGTGGCCACCCTGGCCATGCTCTGGGCCGTGCTGGTGTTCGCGGACATGCCCCCGGCGCTCACCGTGGGGGACACGGAGATCTCCCTGGTGGAGGCGGGCCGGGCGCTGGGCCTGGCCACGGTGCCGGCCGCGCTGGTGGGCTGCTTCAGCCTCGCCTTCTTCCACGGCCCGATGCTGCGGCTGATGCGGCGCATCATCGAGGCCTGCGCGCGGGCCGTCCCGAGGCTGGAGCGCCCCGGAGAGGTGCTGCTGAGCTTCGCGGGGGCCTTCGCCTCCGGCTTCGCCACCTTCCGCCAGCCCGGGCGGCTGGCGGCGGTGATCGTGCTCACCGCGACGACCTGGGGCTCGACGGCGTTCATCTACCTGTTCATGGCGGCGGCCTTCGGCATCGGGGACTACATCGCCTACGCCGAGGCGGCGGGGGTGATGGTCATCACCATGCTCGGCGGGCTGCTGCCGGCGCCTCCGGGGATGGCGGGGGTGCAGGAGGCGTTCGGGCGGGGCGCGCTCGCGCTCTTCGGCGTGAAGGGGCCGGGGCTCGACGGGCCGGCGCTGGCGTACGCGGTGACGGTGCACTGGTACCAGATGGTGCTGCAGACAGGCGCGGCGGCGTACTTCTTCTGGGCCGATGGGGAGAGCCTGCGGGAGCTGGCCTCCGGCGCGAAGGAGGCCGAGGCCAGCGTCGAGGGGTGAGGCGCTCGCTCAGCCGGTCGCCGAAGTGGTGCCCGTGTCCCCGGTGTCGCTGCTGTCGGAGTCCCCCGTGTCGCCGACGCCGGTGTCCCCGGTGTCACCGGCTGTCCCGGTGTCACCGGTGTCGCCAGCGCTCCCGGTGTCCCCCGTGTCCCCCGTCTCGCCGGTCCCGGAGTCCGCGCCCGGGTTCAGCCAGGGCTCATCCCCCTCGCCCATCGGCGTCAGGCAGAACCCCTCGTAGTACTCCAGCCCGTTGGGACACTCCGGCTCCTTGCCACACGCCATCACCAACATCACCCAGAGCATCACCGGCCTCCTGATTCACAGTATCGCCTCAGTTATCGCCTCAGAGCTGCCTGGACTTCAGGTCGAGGTACTTCTGAATCATCCCCACCGCGATGCGATCCGCGCTCACCGGCAGCACGTCGACCCCCGCCCCCCGCAGCCGCGCGCCGAGGATCCGATCCGCCCGGGCCATGCCCATCGCCGACACCTTGGCGTAGGCCCCCTCCAGATCCGACGGCGTCGACAGGGCGTGCCCCACGAGCCCCGGATCCTCCAGGTTCACCAGCAGCGGCCGGTGCCGCTTGGACAGCCCCACCAGCGCCCGCCCCAGCGTCTCGGCGGTCACAAGGTCCAGCACGGAGGTGCACACCAGCGCCAGGGATCGCCGGGGCACCCGCCGGGAGCACCACGCGACCACCGCCGCGTAGTCCGGCTCCTCCAGGTCCGCCCGCTCGGCGTAGACGCGCTCGAAGATGGGCGCGAAGCTCGCCGTGCGCCGGGTCACCCGCACCACATGCCGGATCTCCTTGGAGAACAGCACCAGGGTCGCGCTGTCGTTTCGGGCGACGACCACCCGCAGCAGCGCCAGCACCGCCGCGAGGGTGTGGTCCAGCTTGGAGTACACCCCCGAGAGGCTGGCCATGGGCCGCCCACAGTCCACCAGCGCCACGACGTGCTGGTGCTGCTCCCAGGTGTTCTCCCGGGTGACCGGCCGCCGGCTGCGGGCGCTGGCCTTCCAGTGGATGCGCCGGTAGTCGTCGCCGGGCAGGTACTCTCGCAGGGCGTACAGCTCCGTGGAGATCCCCCGCACGGAGACCGGGTTGGCCCCGCGCCGCCGGCTGGCCTGCTTCAGCAGCAGCCCCGCCTCGCCCTCCAGGTGCACCCGCGGGTAGACCTTGACCGACTGCCCTTCGCTCACGCTCCCGGCGATCCAGCAGAGGCCCCAGGGGCCCAGCAGGCGGTAGCTCACCGGCGCCAGGGCCGCGAGGCCGCGCAGGCGGGGGGTCACGGTGTAGGGCCGGCGCGCCCGGCTGCCCGGCGGGAGGGTCGCGGCGATGTCCACGGGGGCGGCGACCAGCTCCGGGGCCAGCACCTCGCGCACCCGAAGCCGGGCCGCGACCTCCCCCTCATTGACGGCCACGATCGACACCGTCAGGGGCTCCCCCTGGTGCACCGTCGCGGGCAGCTCGCGGCTCAGGGTGATCGGGAGCGCCCGGGCCCGCCGGCCGTCGACGACCACCAGCGCCAGGATGATCGCGTCCAGGCCCAGGGCCAGCCAGCCGAGCAGCGGCTCCACGAAGGCGAAGATCAGCACGGCGCTGGTGAGCCCCAGCAGCGCGAAGGCCCGCCCTGACGGGATGAACCCGGGGCTCACACGCTCACCGAGGCACTTCGATGCTCTCGACCAGCGCGTCCAGCACGTCGCCCGCGCTGTCCCCCTCCAGCTCCGCCTCGGGGGTGGGGATCAGCCGGTGTCGGAGGACGGGGCCAGCCATGCGCTTGACGTCGTCGGGGAGCATGAAGGCGCGGCCCTCCATCGCCGCCCAGGCCCGGGAGACCGCCAGCAGCGAGATGCCCGCCCGGGGGCTCGCGCCGCTGGAGAGCCGGCCGCTGTCGCGGGTCGCCGACACCACCTGCCGCAGGTAGTCCAGCACCTTCTCGCTCACGTGCACGTGCCCCAGCGCCGCCCGGAAGCGCGGCAGATCTCCGGGGCCCATCACCACGGGCACGTCCAGGTCCATCACGCCCAGGGCGAGGCGGCCGTCGAGGAAGCGCCGGTAGATGTCCAGCTCCTGCTCGGCGCTGGGGTAGCCCACCTCGACCTTCAGGAGGAAGCGGTCGAGCTGGGCCTCGGGCAGGGGGTAGGTGCCCTCATGCTCCAGGGGGTTCTGGGTCGCGATGACGAAGAAGGGATCGGAGAGCATGTGGCTCACGCCGTCGATGGTCACCTGGCGCTCGGCCATGCACTCCAGGAGCGCGGCCTGGGTCTTCGGGGGCGCCCGGTTGATCTCGTCGGCGAGGGCGATGTTGGTGAACACCGGGCCCCGCTGGAGGTGGAACTCGCCCTTCTGGAAGTCGAAGACGTTGGTGCCCACGATGTCGGCGGGCATCAGATCCGGGGTGAACTGGATGCGCCGGAAGTCCAGCCCCAGCGCCTGGGCCACCGCCCGGGCCATCAGCGTCTTGGCGACGCCGGGCACCCCCTCCAGCAGCACGTGCCCGCCAGCCAGCAGCGCGGCGACGATCTCCTCCACCGGGCCCCGCTGCCCCACGACCACATGGGCCATGGCGCCCCGCAGGGCGTCGATGCGTTCAAGGAGCTCTTCGAGGGTCGGCGTGGCGTCATTCATGGCGGCCAAGACTACCGCACTTTCGCTGTCACAGCTTGCGCTCAGCCTGGAGCTCGCCGACCTGTCGGGCCAGGGCGATGAGCTCGTCCTCGCCGCCGTCGAACTGCTCGGGCAGCCCCAGCTCACCGACGCGGCGGCCGGCGCGCTCCCGGGCGAGCTCCAGCAGGCGCTGACCCGCCTGCTCGGCGTGCTTGCCGTAGCGGTGCAGCGAGGCCAGGGCCAGCAGATCCCGGGAGACGCTGCCCCGGCGGACGCCGGCGTCCCGCGCGGGCGGACCGAAGGGCCGGGAGAGGGTCCAGATGGCCGCCCCGTAGAGCAGCAGGAGGTGCGCCAGGAGGAGCTGGCTCGGCGTGAGCACCGCGTCGGCGTCGACCACCTCGACGGCGCTGTAGCCCTGGCGCCACTCGTCGAAGATGACGGGCTGGCCCGCCGGGAAGAGGCGCTCGAGCAGGGCGAGGTTCTCGGCCTCCCCGAGCCAGCGGTTGCCCAGCGCGGTGGCGTTGTCGACGACGACGATCTCCCCCCAGCCGGAGGGGCGCCAGCGGTACACCGCCGGGTCGCCGTCGGGCCCGCGGTAGAGCACCTCCACCTCCTCCAGGGGCCGGGTGGCGTAGGCGCCGGGCTGGATGACCACGGGCGAGGGCCAGCCGAGCTTGGAGGTCAGGCGCTCACGCCGGGTGGCCCAGTCCTTCCAGTCGAACCACCAGAGCGGCGCCTCCTCCCGCCGGTCCACCGCGAAGAGGTCCAGGAGGTCGAGCAGCTCCTGGTCGCTGGCCCGGGGCTCGTCGCCGCTCGTCAGGACGACGACCCGCCCCCCGCCGATGCGCCAGCGGGTGAGGGCGCTCTGCTCGGCCTCCGTCAGGCCGTTCTTCATGGGGAGCGCGAGGACCAGCGAGGCGTCGGGGTCGACGGAGAGCTCGTCCAGCGGGCGCTCCCAGCGCTGGGTGGGCGCGCCGGTGGCGTCGAGGTAGCGCGCGGCCGCGAGCAGGCCCCGGGAGCGGTGGACCTGAGCGCTGGCGCGGTTGGTCTGGTCCTCGACGCCGACGGAGATGAGCGCGACGGCGACCGCGAAGACCAGCCCGAGCGCGACGAGCAGGCGGCGCTTCATGGGCCCTCCACCAGGGCGTCCGCCTCGCGGGCGAGCCCTCGAACCGCGTCGATGGCCACCCCCTCATCTCCGTACAGGAGCCGGTCCACCGTGCGCGCCAGCCCGGTCAGCCCGGCCAGCCCGCTCCACCCCGGCGACGCCTCCCGCACGGTCCCCACGAACTCCCGGTTGGTCATCTCCACGTCGAAGCGCCCGAGCCCCCGCTCGGAGAGCTCGTGGGTGACCACCATCCACAGCGCCTTCAGCGCCCCGGGCCCGTCCCCGGCGGCCAGCCGCGCCTCCAGCGCCACCCTCGGCGGCGTCGCCAGCGCCGGCAGCGCCTCGACCAGCACCGGCGCCTCCGCCTGCTTCTTCCGCTTGAGCAGGGCGCGCAGCGGCTCACGGAACACCCAGAGCAGCCCCAGGGGGATGGCGACGACCAGGCCCCAGAGCACGATCTCCGAGGGCCTCATCAGCGCCTCCAGCACCCCGGACGGCACGCCAAACAGATCCGCCATCGCGTCGATCAGGCGCTCCACGTAGGCCGCCGACGAGGGGGCCTCGCTCACGTCGATCCCCTCCTCTTCGAGGATCCTCTCCAGCAGCGCCCGATCCGCCATTACCCGTCCAGCCGCTCCTGAATCGCCGCCGCCAGGTCGTCCCCGTCCCGCCGCCGGATGACCTCCCGGTACAGCATGGTGAAGGCGACGGCCGGATACAGCGACACCACCGACTGCGCGCAGACCCCCAGCACGGCCCCCACCAGCACGAGCCAGATGGGCACCGACAGCGCGGTCGGCGACGCGCCAGCCGCCGCGTTGGCGAACATCTCCGTCGCGGTCCAGATGGTCGACGGCAGCGCCGCCATCGTGTTGATGGCCATGGAGACCCCGAAGTACACCGTGCCCGCGATGAGCGCCGCGAACACCGTGGAGCCCACGAACTTCTTCGACGGGTTGGTCCAGACGAGGTCGTAGGAGCGCCCGAGCGCGTCCATCCAGCCCCGGCCCTCGTGGAACATCACCGGCGCCAGCAGGGAGAACAGCACCGCCGCGGCGATGCCCGGGGCGCCGCAGCAGATCGAGCCCACCGTGAAGCCCAGGAGGATGATCATGCCCTGGAGCACGTAGGTGAAGTAGATCCGCGGCGTGGTCGCCGCCTGATAGGCCGCCCCCACGGACGGGGCCCCCTCGCCGTCGAGCAGCTGCTTGACCGCGTAGTACAGCGCCAGCGCCGGCAGCAGGCGGATGAGCCACTGGGTCCCCACCGCGCTGTAGGTCAGCGCCATGTACACCCCGAACTCGCTCGGCACCGTCAGATCCGGGGTCTGCCCGCCCGCGACGAGCTGGTAGATGATGATGGGGATGACGGCGACCGCCTCGCCCACCACCGCGATGCTCACCAGCGGCTTGAAGTTCTCACGCAGGAAGTGGACCGGCGCGTCCAGGATCTCCCGGAGGCCGATGGTGGCGCTGCTCATTGCGTCGATTCCCCGGGGGTCGAGACTGGGAAGAGGGCGTAAGTCAGGAACACCCCGATGAGTATGGCACCCACCGCGGCCTTGAGGGAGGTGGGCAGGGTCATCACCGGCGAGATGTAGCCCTCCACCAGCCCCAGCAGCACGAACCAGGGGATGGTGCCGACCATCAGGAGCGCGCTGTCCCGGGCCGCCTCGGAGAAGCTCTCGGACCGGGGCCGGTTGCCGGGGGAGACCGCCCCCTCGGCCAGCATCAGCCCCGCCGCGCCGGCGACCACGATGAGGAACAGCTCCAGCGGGCCGTGGGCGGCGATGAAGGCGAACAGCCGATCCAGCAGCTCGTAGCGCCAGCACGCGGCCAGCACCCCGCCGAACATCATCCCGTTCTGCAGCAGCGCGAAGAGGGTGAAGATGCCCGCGAGCGCCCCGCCGGCCCAGGTGACCAGAGCCACGGTGATGTTGTTGGTGAAGATCTTGCTGGAGAGCACCGCGGGCGGCACCACCGAGCCCACGCTGTCGGTCCAGATCTCCCCGCGGCGGATGCCGTCGATGGCGTCGGCGCCGAAGAAGAGGTTGATGAACGAGGGCTGGAGGGTGGCCACGATGAAGCCCAGCGCCGTCGCCCCGACGAAGACGGCCAGCGCCACCAGCAGGTGCCGACGGGCGGCCTGGAAGCGCTCCCTGAAGCCGACGAGGAAGAAGCGCGCCATGCGCCGCAGCGCGGGCTCGCGACGGGCGGCCAGCAGGCGGTGCCCGTCGAAGGCGAGCTGCCGGAGCCGGGGCACGACCGGGGTGCCCGCGTAGTGCGTGCGGGCGTAGGAGAAGTCCGACATGGCCCGGCGGTGCAGGGCCGCCAGCCGCTCCACCTCGTCCAGATCCAGCGCGGTCAGCCCCCCACGGGCCCGCTGGAGGCTGCGCTCCAGCGCCGCCCACTCGGGCTCCCCCCGCGCGACGAAGCCGGCGTAGTCACTCACCCGGGGTCTCGCGCCAGCGCTCAACCAGCGCGTCCAGAGTGTCCTGGGCTGGCCCCGCCGTGGGCGCGCCCTCCAGGAGCGCCGGGTGGTCCTTCTGGAGCCAACGCAGCAGCCCCTCGGCCATCTCGGCCCGCTTCTCCGGCAGCAGGTGCGGCGCGCGGCTCACCCACGCCTCCAGGAGCGCCACGTCCTTCGCCCCCAGCGCCGCCGGCCAGCGCACCCGCCCGGCCGCGCCGCCGCGCGCCTCCCGGACGACCACCGTGCCCGCCGCCAGATCCCCCACCCGCTGGCTGCGGGCGCTGGCGAGCATGGCGACGACGCCCACCCCGTAGAAGCCGGGCAGGAAGTCCGCGTAGCGCAGCAGGTTGCGGATCATGGAGGCGACCGGATCCACCGCCGCGCCGTCGCGCCCCACCACCCTGAGCCCCATCACCCGCTTGCCCGGGGTCTGGCCCTGCATCAGCAGCTCACAGGCCACGAAGTAGCCCCAGAAGAGGAGGAAGCTCGCGACCACCACCGCCGCGACCGCGATGTCGTGCACCGCGTCGCTCAGGGACGACAGGGACAGGGTGAAGGCGGCCAGCACCAGCACCTGAATCAGGAACAACACCGCCAGGTCGATCAGGTGGGCCATGGCGCGGGTACCCACGCTGGCCAGCGGCAGGTCGAGGGTGACATCCAGCGCGCCCTGGAACTGTCCGACGCCGTCCCGAGGGGCTTGTGACATGGGGGGATGATAGCACCGCTGGATGATGGGTGAGACAGACACGATCTCCTGGCTGCTCCCGGTTCGAGACGGCGCGCGCTGGCTGGGCGCGGCGGTCGCCAGCGCGCTGGCCGAGTGCGGCCCCGGCGACGAGGTGATCGTGGTCGACGACGGCAGCCGGGACGATCCGGGCGCGGCGCTGCCCGCCGATCCCCGGCTGCGGCTCATCCGACAGCCGCCGCTGGGCATCGCGCCGGCGCTGGAGCGCGGCCGATTGGAGGCCCGGGGCGCCCTGCTCGCCCGGCTGGACGCGGACGACGTGGCCCTGCCCGGGCGGATCGCGGCGCAGCGGGAGGCCCTGAAGGATCCCCGGCTGGCGGCGGTGGGCGGGCGGGCGCGCATGATCCGGGATGACGGCACGGTGCCCACCGGGATGCAGGCCTACGTGGACTGGGTGAACGGGCTGGGCGACCTGCACGCGGCGCTGCTGGTGGAGAGCCCGCTGTTCCACCCGGCGGTGACCCTGCGGGCCTCGGCGGTGGGCGCGGTCGGGGGCTGGCGGGACGGGGACTTCCCCGAGGACTACGACCTCTGGCTGCGGCTCGCCGGCGCCGGCTGGGGGCTCGCCAACGTGAAGCGGGAGGTCGTCACCCTGCGCGACCGGGACGATCGGCTGACCCGGGCGGACCCGCGCTATCGGCGAGCGGCCTTCACGGCGTTGAAGCGGGACTGGGCGGCGGCGCACTGGCTGCCGGCGGGGGCGCGGGTCTGTGTGTGGGGCGCGGGGAAGGGCGGGAAGCCATGGATCCGCGATCTGCTGGCGCGCGGCTACGAGGTCTCGGTGGTCGACATCCGACACGGGGGGACGCGCCAGGGCCTGCCCATCCTACCCACCGAGGCCGTCGCCGACCTCGACGTGGACTACCTGATCGCGGCGGTCGGGGCCCGGGGGGCGAGGGCGATCATCCGGGAGCGCATCGCCGCCCTGCGACCGGGATGGATCGAGGGCGCTCACTGGCGCGCCGTCACCTGAGGAGGTGTGTTCAGGGAGCGCTCCCGTGCGCCAGGCGCGCTCTGGGCGCGCGGGCACCTCAGCTCTGAGCGCCGATGTGGAACCCACCAGCCTTCATAGGATTCATGGGACTCAGGGGATTCAGGCGGACTTCACGGCGGGATGCAGCGCGGAGAGCGTCGGCCCCGCCGCGCGCTCCGGCTCGTGAAGCGCGGCCAGATCACCGCCGCCGGCCACCGAGGCCTTGCCCATCATGGTTCCAAACATCGCGCTGCCCGCCCGACGGGTCAGCGCCCGCTTGAAGAGCGAGCCCATCACGTTGTTCAGCACCCCGGGGATGACGCTCGCGCGCTGTCCGAGCGCCTCCAGCCCCGCCATCGACACCGCCGCCGGCGTCATCCAGGCCATCGGCACCGCGTCGAAGTCCATGCCCTCGGCGTCGGTCATCGGGGTGCGGGTCGGGCCGGGGGAGAGGGCCAGCACGTCCACCCCGTGCTGGGCCAGCTCGATGTTGAGCGCCTCGGCGAGGTGCAGGACGTAGGCCTTGGACGCCGCGTAGTTCGCCATCCAGGGCACCGCCGTGTACGCCGCCGAAGCCGTGCGCCATCTCCATCTGCGCCACCACGTTCAGCTGCAGCATCGACGCCCGGGCCGCGAGGTCCGAGCCCAGGAAGGGGCCGGGGACCGCCGCGCCGGCGTTGCTGACGACGAGCCCGAGGTCCAGATCCGCCGTCGCGTCCACCAGCCGCCCGACCGCCCCGTCCGTGGACAGATCCTCCGCGAGCACCCGGACCTGCACGCCCCGCTCCCGGATCAGCGTGTCCGCCAGCTCCCGGAGCACCACCTCGCGCCGGGCGACGAGCACGAGGTTCAGCCCGGCCTCCGCCAGCTGCCCGGCCATCTCCCGGCCGATACCGGAGGAGGCGCCGGTCACCAGGGCCCAGGGGCCGTATCGCTTCGCAAAGTCGTCGGAGAGTGCCATGAGAAACCTCGTCGATTCAGGGTTGACCTCCACAACGTACGCTCCAATTATTCGCCGCCCACCTCGATGTTTTACACCTGAGTGGTGCAAAATTGCACCATGACGAATCTCGACTGGAACGACCTCCGCTTCGTGCTCGCCGCCGCCCGCCACGGCTCCATCCGTCAGGCCGCGAAGGCGCTGAAGGTAAACCACGCGACGGTCTCCCGGCACCTGGCCCGGCTGGAGGCCGAGCTGGGCGTGCGGCTGCTGGATCGGGAGGGTCGGACCCTCGCCCCGACCCCCGCGGGTGCCGAGCTGATCGACGTCGCCGAGCAGATCGAGGCGTCGGTGCTCGGGGTCGAGCGGCGCATCCTTGGCCGGGACACGCACCTGCGCGGCGTCGTCCGGCTGGCGCTCCCAGGCGTGATGCTCTGGCTCCTGCGAGACGACATCCGGGCCTTCAGCGCGGCCTACCCGGAGCTGACGCTGGAGTTCGTGACCGGGATGGCGCTGGTCAACCTCACCCGCCGGGAGGCGGACGTCTCCATTCGCTTCACCCAGCAGCCGCCGGAGAGCTACTTCGGCCGCCGCGTCGGCGCGGCCTCCCTCGAACCCTTCGGGCAGCGCGCGCTCCTCGACCGCCTGGAACCCTGCCCGATAACCACCTACCCCTGGGTGTTCTGGGACGAGCGCTACGACGCCTGGTGGCCCGCCCGCTGGCTCGGCGAGCAGCTCCCGCCGGAGGGCGTTCGCTTCCGCGCGACCGCCGCCATGGACATCCTGAACGTCGTGAGCGCCGGCGCGGCCGTCGGCTTCATGCTGAGCCTCATCGGCCACTCCCACCCGGAGCTACGGCGCCTGAACATCGACGCCCCAGCCGCCGCGTCTGACCTCTGGGTGCTCACCCACGAGGCGCTGCGGCGAAACGCCAGGGTCAAGGCCGTGCTGTCCTTCTTCGCGGACGCCCTGAGCGCGCACCTTGCGGCAGCCTCCCCGGGACACCATCCCCCCGGGGCGGCCCTATGAGGAGAGCCTCGTTCTGGTGGATGGGCCGCCGGTGCTGTACTCGGCGGCCCACCTGAACCGGGACATCGAGGTGAGCTTGATGCTCGGCGACGACGCCGGCGGGTATGTGCCCTATCTGGAGAGCTTCGAGGTCGGCATGCACCTGGATGAGGTGCAGCGCACGCTGATGGCCGAGGAGACCCACGAGATGAGGTTCAACCGGGGCCGGTCCATCACGGCGACGGTGGTGGGCTCCCTCATCGCCGCCGGCGGTATCTACGCCCTGGCGGACAGCCGCCTCGCTGAGCGCGATGGGGGGATCGACAGCGAGATGAACGCGACCCGGCTCGCCATCGGCGGCGGCGCGCTGGGGCTCGGCCTCACGGTCGCCACCACGAGCAGCATCCGGCGCGGCGTGCTGACGAAGCGCATCGAAGCCAACGAGAGCTTCCACACCTCCGAGGACGAAGCGACCTACTGAGCCAGCACACCCGGCCGCCGCTGGCGACGATGTGCAGGTCGGAGCGCATATGTCGCACGCCCTATTCAGACCAAACTCCCTCCCAAGCGTTTGCTGTCACCGATCGTTCATTGGCCGCATCTTGATACTCCAGCGACAGCACAACGCTCGCATCGAGCCAACTACCGTCCAACCACAGACGTGTACCCGTCCAGTTCACATCGGAAGATGTTGATGTCTCGGATTGTATGAAATTCTGCCCTGCTTCGGCATAGTCTCCTGAAACTTCCGCTCCTTCTTCCATCGTCAGATAAATATCAGCTTCGTCAAGTGTGATTGCATAGATAGTGCTCACACCTTCGGAAGAGACTTGTCCATCTGCGATAGATATCTGTATCTGTAGCGGGATCCGCAAGAACTCGGTGTCTTCTTTGAAGGCACTCTCCGTCATCGGGATTCCGACGCAAATCTCCAGCTCGGTCTCATTCACTTCGATGAGAGAAATAGCGAGGGCATCCTGCGCTCCACTACCTGTAGCGGTCTCCTCCCAGGAGATATTGGAGGGGAGATTTCCCTGTAGGAGCGCGACCACCTCATCTGCAGAAAACCCCAACGAAGAGGTCTCGGCCATCCCCCCCAAAAAAGGATCACAACCAACCATACTGATACCTTGATCAAGGCTATCCGCAGGAGAGGAGCACGCGGCAATAAATGCCGCTATCCAGAAAACTCCAGTATGAGGCAGAATCTTGAATTTCATGGTCGTTCACCGTCAGAAGTTATTAATTACCCAGGTTCGGAAATCTCGTCCTTTTGGACCTTGTTGGTACTTGTTTACTCCATCGCTGAATGAAGACTCGATTGAAGTAA
>Ga0316204_10006078_pt1 | contig 18998 bp, 15 predicted proteins | sample 6monrhotite_MG_2_FD_205661 | JGI IMG/M metagenome (GOLD analysis project Ga0316204, IMG submission 205661) | Microbial mat bacterial communities from mineral coupon in-situ incubated in ocean water Damariscotta River, Maine, United States -... | ecosystem: Environmental > Aquatic > Marine >...
TTAGCAAAGTCAGTTACAGTCGAATAAATTTTTTTAACGACGCCAAAAAGCAGGTGTAAGTAATACTAATAAAGTAAAAATTTCTAAACGACCTAACAGCATGGCAAAAGATGCAATCCATTTTGCGGTGTCAGTTAAGATGGCATAGTTTGAACCAACTTCATTTAAGCCTGGACCTAAATTATTCATCATTGCCGCTGTTGTAGAAAATGCACTAATTTGATCAAGGCCTGTGAGCATAAGCATTAATAAAATAATGCTAAATGCAGCCACGTAGGCTGAGAAAAATCCCCATACCGCTTGTATAATACGATCAGAGAGTGGTTTTCCACCAACTTTTATTGCAATAACAGCATTAGGGTGAATCAAACGCATTATCTCACGCATACCTTGTTTTAAAAGCAATAAAAATCGAATGACTTTTAAGCCACCACCGGTTGAGCCAGCACAAGCTCCAATAAAACTAGTGAAAAGCAGTAAGACAGGTAAGAAACCAGGCCAGTTATGGTATTCATGGGTAGTAAAACCAGTGGTAGTGCCTATGGAAACGGCTTGAAACATTCCATGAAGCAAAGCTCGTTCAGGACTTAAAAAGTAATCAGAGTAATACAAGTAAACAGCAGATATTGCTGATACAACAAGAAGCAGGGTTATATACGTTTTAAACTCTGAATCTTGAAAATATGATTTAATAGATCGACTTCGCCATGAAAGAAAATGCAAAGCAAAGTTAACACCTGCAAGTAACATAAAGATGATAGCAACAACTTCTACCATCGGTTTGTCATTAAAATATCCCATACTGGCATCATGAGTTGAAAAGCCACCAATCGCTATAGTTGAAAAACTATGACCAATTGCATCGAAAGCATTCATACCCGCAAGCCAATAAGAAACAGCACAAGCTACGGTTAACGTTAGGTATATATACCAGAGTGCTTTTGCTGTTTCTGTAATTCGTGGTGTGAGTTTGCTGTCTTTCATTGGGCCAGGTGTTTCAGCTTTATAAAGTTGCATACCACCAATTCCTAGCATTGGCATGATAGCAACAGCTAAAACAATGATTCCCATACCACCTAACCACTGAAGTTGCTGGCGATAATACAGAATTGATTCTGGTAATTCATCCAGACCAATAATAACAGTTGCGCCTGTTGTGGTCAGACCTGAGAGTGATTCAAAAAAAGCATCAGTTATAGATATATCAACTTGTAGTGATAAAACAAAAGGAATCGCACCGAATGATGCTAATACAATCCAAAATAAAACAACAATTAAAAATCCATCACGTAAACGAAGTTCTTTTTTGTAAGTTTTTACAGGCAGCCAAGCAACAATACCCGTAATGAGGGTGACAGCAAAAGCATTAAAAAATGGCTCAAACGCGCCATCGAGATAAATTACGGAAACGATCATTGGCGGTACCATGGTAAAACTGAATACCATAAGTAAAAAACCGATAATTCTTTGAATGACGAAAAATTGCATAATTATAATTTAAATAAAAGTGATTCCAACCTGGAATAAACGTTCTACATCAGAAATATACTTCTTATCTATCAAGAACAAAATGACGTGATCTTCAGGCTCGATAATGGTGTCATTATGAGCAATAACAACATTATCATTTCTGACAATTGCTCCAATAGTAGTTCCAGGAGGTAAAGTAAGTTCACTGATTTTACGGCCAACAACTTTCGATGTACTAATATCACCATGTGCTATAGCTTCAATCGCTTCAGCAGCACCACGACGTAAAGAGTGCACTTTTACTACGTCGCCACGGCGAACATGAGCAAGTAAACTGCTAATTGTTGATTGTTGTGGTGAGATAGCAATATCAATGTCACCGCCTTGAATTAAATCAACATAAGCGGTGCGATTTATTAATGCCATGACCTTATGAGCGCCTAATTTTTTTGCGAGCATTGATGATAAAATGTTTGCTTCTTCATCGTTTGTCACGGCACAAAAAATGTCGGTTTTTTCAATGTTTTCTTCTATTAGTAGATTTCCATCCGAAGCATCACCATTAAGTACAATGGTATTTTCAAGTTCTTTTGCTAATTCGTAAGAACGTTCTGAATTATGATCAATGAGTTTGACTTGATAATCATTTTCTAATACTTGTGCAAGGCGTTTGCCAATATTACCACCGCCAACGATCATGATTCGTTTATAAGGTTTATCGAGTCGTCTTAATTCACTAATCATGGCGCGTATGCAGGCTGGAGCGGCGACGAAGAAAACTTCATCATCGGCTTCTATAACAGTACTTCCTTCAGGAATAATTGCACGATCACGTCTGTATATTGCTGCAACGCGAATATCAACACCTGGAATATGTTCTTTAATAGTACGTAGTTCATGGCCAACAAGAGGACCACCATAGTAGGCTCGCACGCCGACAAGTTGAATTTTTTTATCAGCAAAATCAAGAACTTGCAATGTTCCAGGGTGCGCTATAAGACTTTGTATATAATCGGTAATGAGTTGCTCAGGGCTAATTAAAACATCAACAGGCAATGCTTCTTGTTGGAAAAGTTGCGGATGAGATAAATATCCAAGAGCGCGTACACGGGCTATTTTTGTTGGCGTGTGAAAAATGGTGTAAGCAACCTGGCAGGCAACCATATTAGTTTCATCGCTGTCTGTTACAGCAATCAACATATCTGCATCTTCAGCACCAGCAAGACGTAAAATATCTGGGTGTGATGCTTTACCTGTAATAGTGCGTAAGTCTAAGCGATCTTGTAATGAATGGAGAATTTTCTCATTTACATCAATGACAGTAATGTCATTCGCTTCACTTGTTAGATTTTCTGCTAATGAGCTTCCAACCTGTCCTGCACCTAATATTATTATTTTCATTTAATTGTTTTTATTATTGAGTATCTTTAAGTTGTAATGCTTTAGTATCAATATTTAGAGCGCGTAACTTTCGATATAAATGAGTTCTTTCCATTTCTATAATCTTAGCCACTTTACCTATACTACCGCCTGTTTTAATAAGTTGATGAATGAGGTAATCTCGCTCGAATTTTTCACGCGCTTCTCTTAATGGTAGATCATAAGCAACAGAAATACCCTCTTCTGTCGAACTTTTTTTATCTTGTTGTTCAAGAGACGTTTCAACCTCTTCAAGAGTGATCTCATTGCCTGCAGCAGTAATAAGAAGCCGTTTGATAATATTGATTAATTCACGGATATTACCAAACCATTGATAGTTACGAAGACGGTTTTGTGCTGCAAGACTAAAATGTCTATAGGGTAAATTTTCTTGCTCGACTAATAAATTGCTATAAAAATTTAATAAATCAGGAATATCTTCACGATGTTCGCGCAAAGCAGGAATATGTAGTGGTACGACATTAATTAAATAAAATAAATCTTTACGGAATAAGCCTTGTTCGACTAATTGCTCTATTTTTTTATGACTAGAGCAGATTATTCGAGCATGAAAAGAGGTGATTGAAGGCGCTGATATAGCTTGGTAAGAATGAGACTGTAATAGGCCAAATAAAAATTTTTGCGTCACTTCATCTGCTTCATCGATATTACGTAAAAATAATGTTCCGCCTTGTGCTTTTTTGAGAAGACCGCCTGAGAGCTTATTGTCTTTATATGTGCCAACAAATTCGTCAGGTGTTTTTTCAAAGCTTAGAGAAGACAAATTTAACTCAACAAAATTTTGCTCAGCATGAAGACTTGAGTTGTGTAAAAAATGAGCGGCAACCTTAATACCGCTACCTGGTTCACCATTCATTAGAACCCAGCTATCATGTTCAGCAATACGTTTTATTTGCTCACGTAAGCGATGAATAGTGGGGCTACGACCAATGGGTTCGGAGACGGTTAGTGTTTTGCGTATATGGGTGATTGGTTCGTGAATAATTTTTTCAGAATCATAAGCCTGTTCAACGGTACGTAGTAACTTAGCCAAAGAAAGAGGTTTTTCTATAAAGTCAAAAGCGCCTAAACGAGTAGCTTCGACAGCCGTTTCAACAGTTCCGTGGCCAGACATCATAATCACAGGACATTTTAGGCTACCTTCATCAATCCATTCTTTTAAGAGTGTAATACCATCTACATCTGGCATCCAAATATCAAGCAAGATAAGAGTCGGTTGCTGCTTTTTATAAGCTTGGCGAGCGGTTTCACCATTTTCAGCAACATCAACGGCATAGCCTTCATCTTCGAGAATTTCTTGTACTAAATGGCGAATATCAGGTTCATCATCAACGACGAGTATATGATTGTTATTATCCATAGTTTTAAGCTGCTGCATCATTGTTAGAAAGTGATTTGGGTTCTAGAATCCTAGCAGATTTTTTAACAGGCAAGCGAATAACAATACTCGCGCCAGCATTATCAGCGTTTTCCGCGAATATCATACCGCCGTGTTCTTCGACTATTTTTTTCACAATTGCTAAGCCTAAGCCACTACCTTTAGGTTTAGTTGTGACATATGGCTCAAAAAGCTGATCAAACATTTCGTCAGCAATACCTGGCCCAGTATCGGTTATTTTTAGCTCAACATAACGACAAGCGTGTTCCTCTGCACAACGAGTCATAAGATAGATTCTTTGTTGCCCTGTTTTACTTTCAAGATTAGCCTCAAGTGCATTTTTGATTAAATTATGTAGCAATTGGCGCAAGCGACCTGTATCGGCTTCTATCATTGGATTACTAGGATCAAGCGTAATAGAAAAATCAGTTTCTGAGTTAGAGACTAAATAGAGATCCAGCACCTCATTAATAATTTCATGCAAGTCGATGGTTTCAACATTCAGTGAGGGCATACGTGCGTAATCAGAAAAAGCCTTAACCATTTGTTTTAATGTTTCAACTTGTTGAACAATAGTATGTGTTGAGCGATCTAAAATATCTGCATCTTTAGGGTCCATTTTTTCTAAATATTTATGCCTTATTCGTTCAGCAGATAACTGGATAGGTGTTAATGGGTTTTTAATTTCATGGGCAAGACGGCGAGCCACCTCTCCCCATGCAGCATTACGTTGTGCTTTGACTAATTCGGTTACATCATCAAAAACGATAATACTTCCACCTTCAAGGTTTTCGTCATCATTAGATAACGAAAGTAAAGTGCCTCGGCAGATTAAAATTTTCCGACTGCCGCCAATGAATAAGGTGACATCCTCTTGCCAATGCGCTTCCTTGGCTTCAATGTGAGGATAAATAGCATCGTTAAAATGTTGTAGGTGTGGATTACTTTCTACCGCATCATCAAGAAAATGGCCTATAAATGGATTAAGTGTACTGCTTAAAATTTGATTAGCCGCGTGATTAGTCGTTTGTAAAAAATTGTGAGAATCTAAGGTAATGACACCAGAAGATAAATTACCGAGTACGGTTTCTAAGTAGCTATGTTGAGCTTCAGCTTGTTGTTGACTGACTCGAGCGCTTTCTTGGGCCATAGAAATTTTTTGTGTCATTTCATTAAAAGAGCGAACGAGATAACCGAGCTCATCTTTTCCGGGTAATGGCAAACGTTTTTCATAATTACCCGCCGCAACAGCACGAGTACCTTCAACTAAATCAGATATAGGCGCAACCATTCTTCTTGCGGCAAAAAAGGCTGCCCAAATTGAAGTGAGAATACTGAGCAATAAAATAAGCGAGAGGGTCAAAATAAAGCTGTATTTAAGGGGTAAACGTAGAATAGTTAACGATCTAACCGCGCTAAAAGCCTCTTCTACATTTTCGGCAAGTTGATTAATGCGATCGGTAATGGGGTAAAGTAATTGTAGTATGCGGCCATCTAAAACAGGATCGGGATTTGCTAAGTTAATCGCAATACGAAAATGTAAACCAATCTCAGGAATGGGTACAAGACCAAAATCGTCTTGACCTTGGCGTAAGCTTTGTAAGGTGCTGTCTTCTAATTGTTGTGGCAGTAAGCGTGTTGTTTCACTAATACTTGAAGCAATAATGCGACCATCATTGGTAAATAATGTTAATTCATTTGCGCCACTTTCAATGCGTAATTCATTTAGTGTAAGAGTTGCAAGTTCATTTGAAATTGCATTTAAACGTGGCGACATTTGTTTAGTTTGGCGCAGTAATTCACGCATACGCATACCTAACGATGTTTTGCTTAATTCTAATGCATCATTTAGAGCATTTTCTACGCGCACATCAAACCAACTATCAATACCTCGTTGTAAAAAATCGAGAGAGAAATAATAAACTACAGAAACAGGTGTTGCTGAAAGTATGACAAACATAATAACTAGTCGAGCGGTTAATCGTGATCCTGTTTTACCTTGTCGATACTGTTGAATAAGATGCCAAACGCTTTTCCCAATTAAGGCCAATAATAAAAAAGTCGCGAGTAAATTGATACCTAATAGAAATGAATATAAACGGCCAAACAGTAATGAATTATGTGTTGCTATACTCATTAAATAAAGCGAGGTTAACAGCAATACAACAACAATCGCTATTGGCGTATTACCAGAGAATAAGCGTTTAATTATGGTTCTAATGGCCATGAAAACCAGTCACTTTCTAATTGCCATTGTGATGAGATATAAGCAATGGGCCGCATCGGTGCGGGCAGTGATTCTATATCTAAATACGAGCGAACGCGGACATAATAGTTATCATCATCAAGTAAATTTTTATCTATCAATGGCAAATCATTAATATTTCCTAAAGAAGACAATGCAGTATTAAGACTAATATAATTTTTTTGCGCGCCACTATTAAGGTTATGAATAATATATTTTTCTGAAAGTGCATGGTAAAGCAAAAGATAACCTTGCTCTAATTCAGCAACAGTTTTATCCCACCACCAGTTACGATCTTTTAGTACTTCGATATTGACTAAAATTATGAGTGGTACTCCACTTCGAAGTGCATCAAGGGCATCATCAGAAAAATTGAGTTTCATTGATGTTTCTAATAGGTAAACATGATCTTTTAGTTTGGTGCTGGCGCTAATGATTTCGAAATTGGCGGCATTACTTTTAAATGGAATAAAAAGAGTAACCACAAGACATAGACAGGCCGCAAAGACGTAAATGTTTGCTTTAATTTTTTTGTAATAAAGCATAATAAAATCCATCCATTCCATCTTCACCAGGTAATATTTGTTTACCTGCGATTTGTTGCAAACCCCATTCTGTCTTTATGGGAATAAGCTTGGCATTTTCATGCTGTGAGAGAAAATGTTCTATTTGTAAGGTATTTTCTTCAGGCAATACGGAACATGTTGCATATAGAAGCATACCTGTTGGTTTAAGTAGAGGCCAGAGTGCCTGAAGAATTTGAGCTTGATCTTGGGTTAAATTCTTAATGTCATCATATTGACGTAACAGTTTAATGTCGGGGTGGCGGCGAATAACACCCGTTGCACTACACGGCGCATCGAGCAGAATGCGATCAAAAAGCTGACCATCCCACCAAGTATCGGGAGTAAAGGCATTAGCTGCAAGCAAGTTGGCGTTAAGCTGACAACGGGTGAGATTTTCTTGAACTTTTTCTAATCGATGTTTTTCAATATCAAGGGCTAATAGATCAAGCGTATTTTCACGCTCGAGTAAATGTAATGTTTTACCACCGGGTGCGGCACAAGCGTCGAGAATGCGTTCAGATTTTTGTGGGTTTAACAAAATTGCTGCAAGTTGTGCCGCTTCATCTTGCACAGATACTTTACCTTCGTTGAATAATGGTAACTGTGAAACTTGAAGAGGCTTTTCTAGATAAATCGCATCCGTTGAATATTTTCCTTTAGTTGCATTGATTTCATGCTGAGCTAATAAAGCAATATAGTCTTCTCGGCTTATGTTCCGCGTGTTTAAGCGCAAAGTCATCGGAGGATTTTGGTTATTGTTATTAAGTGTATTTTGCCACTGCTCTTTTTCTGGCCAGCGTTTTTGAATGAGTTTTAATAACCAAGTGGGGTGTGCATAAAGCGCTTCTTCGTTCGCAGCAATTTTTAAATTAATGACTTCAGCTTGACGTAAATAGTTTCTTAGCACAGCATTGACAAGATTTTTTGCCCAAGGCTTTTTAAGTGCTTTAGTGACTTTAACGGTTTCTGAAACAGCAGCATGATTGGGGATACGCATTTCACTTAATTGGTACAAACCGGTTAATATAAGTATAAGAACGTCTTGATCCTTAGATTTGAGAGGTTTAGTAATTAGCTGTTTTGATATAAATATAAGACGCGGGTAAAAACGTATTACACCATAACTCATCGCTTGAATTAAGCTGCGATCATTATCATCTGTTTTATCTGCATACTGCGCGATAGCGTCAGGCAAGTTACGACCATGTTGAACAATTTGTAATACTATCTTTACAACAGTCAGGCGACTATTCATGAAGATGATTTGGCTGGTGTGTCATCATTAGCATTGAAACGTGTACCGACACTAAGTTGCTTGGCATGGCCATTCATAAAAGAAGTAACATCCATTGCCTTACTCCCAGCGGGTTGAAGTTTAAGAATGCGTAAAACACCTTTGCCACATTGAATATCAATACCTTTTTTCTCAGAAGAAATAACCGTGCCTATTTGGTCGTTATTTGCTGTTGATTCACTTGATAAAACTTGTGCTTGCCATATACGTAATGGTTTATCGTTGAGCTTCGTATATGCGACTGGCCACGGGTTAAATGCACGAATCAGTCGTTCAATCTCCATAGCGGAATGTTGCCAGATAATTTGAGCTTCTTCTTTTGTCAGTTTATGGGCATAAGTTGCTAATGAATCATCTTGTTTCAGAGGTTTGACTTGGTTTGAAATTATAGCATCCAGCGTTTTGATAATACTGCTTGCGCCTATTTCCGCTAATCTATCATGCAAAGCACCGCCAGTGTCTTCTGCTGTAATCGGGCAAGCATCTATTTGTAAAATGTCGCCAGTGTCTAAGCCTGCGTTCATTTGCATAATCGTAATTCCAGAAACTTTATCACCTGCAGCAATAGCCCGTTGAATAGGTGCTGCTCCGCGCCAACGAGGTAATAATGAGGCATGTATGTTTAAGCAACCTAATCGAGGTATATCTAAAACACGTTTCGGTAAAATCAGGCCATAGGCTGCAACGATCATTACATCTGCATTGAAGGCATTTAACGTTTCTTCAGCATCACCACTTTTGAGATTTTCAGGTTGAAGCACAGGCAAGTTATGTTTAATTGCTACTTCTTTGACCGGACTGGCATGTAACTTTCGCCCTCTTCCCGCAGGTCTGTCGGGTTGTGTGTAAACAGCAACGATTTCATGTTTAGAATTAAGCAATGCTGAAAGTGCAGTAGCAGCAAAATCCGGTGTACCAGCAAATATAATACGCAGAGAGGACATAAATGTATAAGTCAGTTAAGTAAGTGTGGAATGTAAGTGTTTAGATAACACGCTTACATGGCATTTTTTTGTTGTTTTTCGAGCTTCTTACGAATACGATGTTTTTTTAATTGAGATAAATAGTCAACAAACAGTTTTCCATCAAGGTGATCCATCTCATGCTGTATACAAACAGCTAGCAAACCCTCAGCATGCATTTCTATTGCTTCACCTTCTCTATTAAGCGCTTTAACCAGAATTTTTTCGGCACGGTGAATGGTTTCATAAATGCCGGGTACAGAAAGACAGCCTTCATCAAACTCTTGATCGCCATCTTTTTCGATAATTTCTGGGTTGATTAAAGCGAGGGGTTCATTTTTTTCTTCAGAAATATCAACCACTAAAATACGCTCATGGACATTAACCTGAGTGGCCGCAAGACCAATCCCAGGCGCATCGTACATAGTTTCAAGCATATTGCTTATGAGCGTACGGTGCTTGTCTGTCACAGCTGTGACGGGCTTTGCTTTAGTCCGTAAGCGATCGTCAGGAAAATGTAAGATGTTTAAAATTGCCATAATTTAAGATTAAAACTACTCGGTCATTTGTATAAGTAAATAAGGGTAAGCAGAAGCTTGAAACACGCGATCTTTCATACCAGCAGTATATTTTGTCGCTGAAGTTTTCTCCAGATCCAATTTTAACTAACTTTATCGCAGCTTTCTCTAGTATTTTTGTAGGAAAAGCTGCTAACATCATGATACTAATAGATAAGAAGGTAACGAGCAGCAAGGATAATAACTGGATTTCTTACAATATTTGCACTAAATACAGTATATATTCCATCAATTTAGCTCATTGGCCTATCTACCTTAAGGGAAGCATATGAATAACAATAAAACTCGCTTGCGAATGGTGAGCATTTTCTTACCCTCGCTCATGATATTCGGCTCATTAAGCTTAAGCGGTTGTGGTTCTCAGCCAGCTGTTCAACAAGAAGCCCCTATTGTTCAACCTATGGCTACTGAACCCGAAACTCAACCCGATTTAGCGCCAATTGAAGATCAACCAGGCGATGAAATTTCTGATGTTATAGCACCCAATTACCCAGAACGTTATGTCGTGGTAAAAGGAGATACTTTATGGGATATTTCCAAGCGTTTTCTTAATGATCCCTGGTTATGGCCTTCAGTTTGGCATATTAACCCAGCTATTCGAAACCCTCATTTGATTTATCCTGGCGATGTTATAGTGATGTATGTGGTCGATGGAAAACCGTATATAACGCTAGATGGTCAGGCCGGCATGGAACCTCAAGGTGTTGTTAGTGCAGGAGGACAAACTGCGCCAACGATTGAAGTAAAACCAGGTTTAAAAGTGGTTAAGCTTTCCCCTTCTTCACGTGTGAGCGGCATTGAAAAAGCAATTTCTACCATTCCAATGAGTGCGATTCGTCCTTTCTTAGATCGCCCACGTGTTGTCACAGAGGATATGTTAGAAGACGCCCCTTATATTGTTTCAAGTTATGAAGAACATCTAATTAGTAGCACGGGCAATCGAATTTATGCTCGTAATTTAACTGACCCTATTAATACCTATAATATTGTGCGCCCTGGGAAAGAGTATATTGATCCAGAGTCGGGTGATGTTTTAGGTTATGAAGCTATCTACTTAGCAGATGCACGATTAGTTGAAGCTGGAAAAGATGAGGATGATCCTTCAACATTAACAGTGACAAAAGCATTACGTGAAGTATTAAACAATGATGTTTTAATACCATACGAGCAACGTGATCAAATGTTTCAATTCACTCCACGCTCTCCTGAGACAGAAGTTAAAGGGCAAATCATGGATGTCTTTAATGGTGTTTCACAAATTGGCCAATACATGGTGGTTGTCCTCAATCGGGGTGAAGACGATGGTTTAGCCCCTGGTCATGTATTAGCCGTCATGCGTAAAGGTGCGGAAGTGTATGATTCAAAACATTTCTTCTTTAGCAGTGTTGAATTACCTGATGAACGAGCAGGTATCATGATGGTATTTAAAACCTATAAAAACTTGAGTTATGCACTCATTATGGAAGCGAACAGAGCGATGCATGTAAATGATCGTTTTGAAAATCCCTAATTAAAAAATCTTACTTAATATAAATTTCAGGCTCGAGAACAAAATCAAATATGTTCTCGGGCTTTTTTATTTTGGAGATAAAGAAATTAAATAAATAGTGTTACACTGTTTTCAACCAAACGGATTTGGTAAGGACAGGAAAATGACACTATCTACAGAAATACTTCGAGATTGGCTCGCACTACATCATGTAGCGAAACTCGGCCCAGTTCGAATCCACTCTCTTTTAGAACAATTCGAAAATCCTCATGCAATTTTAACGGCGGGTCAAACCCATTGGCAGGATGCGGGATTGCCAGACTCTGTCATTAAAAATTTATCCGCACCTAATTGGTCCAAAGTGGATCAAGATATACAATGGCTGCAACAAGATAATGCACATATTTTGACCTTAGCGGATGAAGCTTACCCTTCCCTGTTAAAAGGTATTGCTGATGCTCCCCCCGTTTTATACGTGCTTGGTGACGTTGAAATACTCAATATGCCACAAATCGCGATTGTCGGAAGTCGTAATCCGACGCATGCGGGAAGGGATACGGCGCATGACTTTGCTAGCTATCTATGCAGCATGGGTATGAGCGTAACCAGTGGCATGGCGCTCGGCATAGATGCCGCTGCCCATCAAGGCGTGCTCGATTATATTGAAGGGGAAAATAACCAAGGCCACGGTTTTACGATTGCAGTCACAGGAACAGGTTTAGATCGGGTTTATCCTGCTAAAAACCGCGAAATGGCGCATAAAATCGCCGAAACTGGTGTTTTGGTTTCCGAATATGCGCCTGGAACCCCACCATTACCGGGTAATTTCCCCAGACGAAATAGAATTATTAGCGGCTTAAGCATGGGTACATTAGTGGTTGAAGCCGCGTTACAAAGCGGTTCTTTGATTACTGCTAGATTAGCTATTGAGCAAGGCCGAGAGGTGTTTGCTGTTCCTGGCTCTATTCATGCGCCATTGGCAAAAGGCTGCCATGCCTTAATTAGACAAGGGGCTAAACTGGTAGAAACAGCGGAGCACATTCTTGAAGAATTAAGGGGTTTCACCGCAGATATAGCGAAAAATAATAGGGTTGAAGCAAAAACAGAGAACTCTTCAGAGCAAAATGAATCCAGTGCACTACTGAACATTGATGAAGAGTACCAACAAGTATTGAAATGTGTCGATTATGAACCCACTTCTGTGGATAAAGTCGTGCAAAGAAGTGGATTGACGGCGGATGCTGTTTGCTCCATGCTATTGGTATTGGAATTGCAAGGGTACGTAACAGCCTTATCTGGTGGCTACTACTGTCAAGGCAGGTAAGAGGACGTAATATGAAAGAAAATATACTCGACGTATTGATGTATCTGTTTGAGAATTACATGAACGATGAAATTGAGTTCGATACAGATGAAGAGTCGTTAAAAACAGAATTAGAGCAGGCCGGTTTTCATAAAGGTGAAATCAGTAAGGCATTTTTGTGGCTTGAAGGTTTAGCTGGTTTACAGGGTAGCTCTGAGTTGGCATCGATAATCAGTGCCGAGTCGATACGTGTCTATACAAGTGAAGAAAATGAAAAGCTTGATTTAGACAGCCGTGGCTTTTTAATGTTCTTAGAACAAACCGGTGTACTGGATCACAATACACGCGAGATGGTTATAGATCGTGTCATGGCATTAGAGTCAGAAGAAATTGATCTTGAACAACTTAAATGGGTAGTGTTGATGGTGTTGTTTAATCAGCCTGGTCGCGAAGCCGCTTATGCCTGGATGGAAGATCTGGTATTTGAAGAAATGCCAGGTATATTGCATTGAGATATACTCAGTAAATAATGAAAAATAAATCAGTGCCCGCCCTATGCGGGCATTTACTTTTATAAGATGGTTTAAAGTTATGGCAAAAAATCTCGTCATTGTAGAGTCACCAGCTAAAGCAAAAACAATAAAAAAATACCTTGGTAAAGGTTTTGAAGTATTGGCTTCGTATGGTCACGTGCGCGATTTACTTCCAAAAGAAGGTGCGGTTGATCCTGCTAATGACTTTGATATGAAGTTTCAACAAATTGAAAAAAATGAAAAACATGTTGATGCCATCGCCAAAGCATTAAAAAAAGCAGATAGTTTGTATCTTGCTTCGGATCCGGACCGAGAAGGCGAAGCCATTGCCTGGCATTTATATGAGTTATTAAAAGAACGTGGACTATTAAAAAATAAAACAGTGGGGCGTGTTGCTTTTAACGAAGTCACAAAAAATGCAGTTAAAGCAGCAATAGAAGATCCTCGTGAACTTTCACGAGACTTAATCGATGCTCAGTTAGCGCGCCGTGGTTTAGACTATTTAGTAGGCTTTAATCTCTCTCCTTTACTTTGGAAAAAAATTCGTCGCGGTTTATCAGCAGGTCGAGTACAGAGTCCAGCATTACGTTTAATAGTAGAGCGCGAGTTAGACATTGAAAAATTTAAACCAAAAGAATATTGGACAGTAGAGTCAGAGCTTGAAAGTGATAAACAAGCCTTTACTGCAAAATTGACACATTTAAATGATAAAAAGTTATCTCAATTCACAATCAATTCTGAAAAGAAAGCAAAAGATGCGAATAAAATTTTAACGGATGGAACCAAAGATGGTTTTGTTATCGTTGAAAAAATAGAAAAGAAAAAACGCAAGCGTAATCCAACTGCACCATTTACAACGTCGACCCTACAACAAGAAGCCTCGCGAAAATTAGGTTTCACTGCACGTAAAACAATGAGTGTTGCGCAACAGCTTTATGAAGGTATTGATCTCGATGGCGAGACAGTCGGCTTAATCACATATATGCGCACAGATTCAGTTAACCTTTCGCAAGATGCATTAGAAGAAATTCGAGGCTATATCTTAGATACTTTTGGTAAAGATAACTTACCTGATGAACCACGACTTTATAAAACGAAAGCAAAGAACGCACAAGAAGCTCATGAAGCAGTGCGCCCAACCTCTGTATTACACGAACCTAAGAAAATTAAAAAATTCTTATCAAAAGATCAATTTCGTTTATATGATTTAGTTTGGAAACGCACTGTTTCCTGTCAAATGATTCACGCAACTTTAGATACGGTTGCGATTGATATGTCAGCAGGTGAAGGTAACTTATTTAGAGCCAATGGTTCTACCCTAGTTACACCTGGTTTTATGGCGGTTTACCAAGAGAGTAAAGATGATAGTAAAGCCGCAGCTGATGATAAGGATCGTTTATTACCGCCATTAGAAGAAGGCGACAAAGTTAAGCTGAATAAAATTTTACCCGAGCAACATTTTACTGAGCCACCACCACGTTTCTCAGAAGCCAGCTTAGTAAAAGCGTTAGAAGAGTTTGGTATAGGGCGACCTTCAACCTACGCTTCAATCATTTCAACACTACAGTCACGTGAATATGTTGAAATGGATAAAAAACGTTTTATTCCAACAGACGTTGGTCGTATTGTTGCCAAGTTCTTAACAGAACATTTCACCCAGTATGTTGATTACGATTTTACTGCCAACATGGAAGATCATCTTGATGCCATTTCTCGTGGTGAAGAGAAGTGGGTGCCAATGATGAGAGAATTTTGGCAGCCATTTAAAGACCTGGTTGTTGATAAAGAAGAATCGGTCGATCGTAAAGACGTCACACATGAACAGATAGAAGAAAAATGTCCGAAGTGTGGCGGCGGTATGGCGATTCGTTTAGGTCGCCGCGGTCGATTTATTGGATGTAATGATTATCCGGATTGCGATTACACGCGAAATGTTAATGAAGATGCCGATGCTGAACCTGAAGTCATAGAAGATCGTAAATGCCCAGAGTGCGAATCAGATTTAATTATTCGACATGGCCGCTACGGTAAATTTATTGGTTGCAGTAGTTATCCAGAATGTAAACACATTGAGCCGTTAGAAAAGCCGCAAGACATGGGTGTCGAGTGTCCAGAATGTAAAAAAGGAAACATGCTTAAACGTAAATCACGTAACGGTAAGATTTTCTTTTCATGCCAACATTATCCAGATTGTACTTATGCAGTTTGGAATGAACCATTAAATGAAAAATGCCCGGATTGTGATTGGCCAATGTTAACGCTTAAAACAACCAAGCGTCGTGGCACAGAAAAGGTCTGTCCGCAAAAAGAATGTAACTTTACTGAAGCTGTAGAAACTGAAGACAGTATCGATGAAAGTGACGAAGATAGTTAACAGTCAACAAATTCAACAGGCCGTTAAGATATTACAACAAGGCGGTATAATTGCTTACCCAACTGAGGCAGTATACGGCTTAGGCTGTGATCCAAAAAACATCGCCGCAATAAAAAAAATTTTAACATTAAAAAAACGTGAGAAAGAAAAAGGCTTGATTCTAACCGGCTCAAGCTTGCAGCAGTTTCAACCCTTCATTCAAAAGCTTGATAATTCGATAAAGCAAAAGTTATTAGATAGTTGGCAAAATTCTGATCATGCGATTACTTGGTTAGTACCTGCAAAAGAATCAACTTCGATATACATTAAAGGCCAGTTTAATACTATTGCTATTCGAGTGAGCCATCATCCTGTTGTAAAAGAATTGTGTGAACATTTTGAAGGTGCGATTATTTCAACAAGCGCAAATGAAGCAGGCAAGGATGCTGCACGAACACAACAGCAGGTATTAGATGCATTTGGTTCAAAAGTTAATTTGGTGGTTGAGGGTGAAACAAACTTAGCAGCCAATCCAAGTGAGATTCGCGATGCTATAAGCGACAAAATAATACGTAGTTCAAATTAATAGTAGGAATTTCCATGAGTGCCCCAGATACAGAAGCAGTAAAGAAGTATTTATTAGGATTACAAGATTCAATATGTGAAGCATTAGCAAAAGAAGATGGTGCAGGCCAATTTATTCACGATGATTGGCAGCGACCAGTAGGTGAGCATTTATCGGGTGGTGGTCGTACTCGTGTTATGGATGGTGGTGCGGTCTTTGAAAGTGCCGGCATTAATTTTTCACATGTTTTTGGTCCTGAAATGCCAGGTTCAGCAACAGCTCATAGACCAGAATTAGCAGGACGAAGTTTTCAAGCTATGGGCGTGTCTTTAGTGATTCATCCTAAAAATCCACACGTGCCTACATCACATGCAAATGTACGTTTTTTTATTGCAGAAAAAGAAGGTGAAGAGCCGGTGTGGTGGTTCGGTGGAGGTTTCGACTTAACCCCTTATTATCCAGTTGAAGAAGATGTCGTGCATTGGCACAGTGTAGCAAAACAAGCCTGTGATCCTTTTGGCGAAGAAGCGTATCCAAAATATAAAAAATGGTGTGATGATTATTTTTATTTGAAGCACCGTGATGAAACACGCGGAGTAGGTGGACTGTTTTTTGATGATTTGAATGAAGAAGGCTTTGAAAAAAGTTTTGCATTAATGAAAAGTGTTGCTGATCATTATATTCCAGCCTATGTGCCTATCGTGAGTAAACGCAAAGACTCGTCTTATACTGAAGAACAGCGTGATTTTCAATTATATCGGCGCGGACGTTATGTTGAATTTAATCTCGTTTATGATCGTGGCACATTGTTTGGTTTACAAACTGGTGGTCGAACTGAGTCAATATTGATGTCTTTACCGCCACTGGTGAAGTTTCGATATAACTGGCAGCCAGAAGCGGGCAGCGAAGAAGCAAAATTGTATGATCGATATTTAAAACCACAAGACTGGATTTAACGATTAATCAATATTGATTGAATTACCACTCAAGCAGAATCCAACGATTAATGGGTGGGTTATCAAGATCGTTTTCACGTGTCTCTAAAATGCCATCTCCATCTGTGTCTACAAGATAATAGGGCTTGCCAACATTCGGAGTGATTTTTACAAAGCGTAAACGGCCTTGTACACGGTATTCTTCAATGACGGTGTCTTTTTTACGAATGATGCGTACGTCAGGCTCGGGTATATTACGACTGTCATCTTCCAGCTCAGGTATTGTGGGTAATATCGTTGCATCGTTGTTTGTAGATGATGCGTCAGATGGCGTTAATGAAGGTGGTGCTTCATTAGCTGCATTAACCTGGAGCGAAAAAATAAATAATACAGGTAAAAAAATGACTTTGAATAATGTCATATGTCAATCCTTATGAGTGGTAATCAGTTAGAGCTTTACAACTTTAGCAAAACTTCAGCTTCTTCTGCGATATTTTTTAATAAAAGTTGAGCGTGATGCAAGGTCTTAGCGTAAAATGAACATCGTCTATAAATTCAATTAAAGTGTTACTTAAAGTATATGTCAAAAAAATCAAATAAACCTTTTATTCTTGTTGATGGTTCATCATATTTATTTCGTGCATATCATGCTATGCCAGGTTTTAGTAATTCGCGAGGCGAGCCAACCGGAACCGTATATGGTGTTATTAATATGATGCGGCGCTTAATGAAAGATTATGATCCTGATCATATTGCTGTGGTATTTGATGCTAAAGGTAAAACATTCCGTAATGACATGTACAAAGAATACAAAGCTAATCGTCCGCCCATGCCGGATGACTTACGTGTTCAAATAGAACCTGTTCATGAAGTGATTAAAGCCATGGGCTTACCATTAATTTGTGTGCCTGGTGTAGAAGCTGATGATGTTATTGGCACTTTGTCAGAGCAGGCAACAGCCCAAGGTATCGATACGGTGATATCAACCGGTGATAAAGATATGGCACAGCTGGTCAATCAACATGTCAGTTTAGTTAATACTATGACGGATGTTCACATGGACGTTGATGGTGTTAATGAAAAATTTGGTGTACCTCCTGAACGCATTATTGATTATCTTGCATTGATAGGTGACACAGTCGATAACGTGCCAGGCGTCCCTAAAGTAGGACCTAAAACCGCAGTCAAATGGCTAGGACTTTATGATTCACTAGATGGCGTGATGAAACACGCGGAAGAAATAAAGGGCAAAGTAGGTGAAAACCTACGCAATTTTATGAGTGAGTTACCACTTTCACGTGATCTCGTTACCATCAAGTGCGATGTTGAACTAGAAGAGACACCCGATAGTTTATTACGCAAAGCACCTGACACCGAAACTCTAACCGAGCTGTTTACACAGCTGGAGTTTAAAACATGGTTGAGTGAAGCACAGTCCGGCTCATTTAATAATGAAGCGGGTAGTAGTGCTGATAAAAGTTCTAAGCAGCCAGTTAAAGCGAAAGAAATCACTGCTAACTATGAAACCATTTTTGATAAAAAAGAATTAAAGAATTGGATTACAAAACTTAAAAAAGCAGACTGTTTTAGTTTTGATTTAGAAACAACCAGCTTAGATTACATGCAAGCTGAAATTGTTGGCCTATCATTTTCTGTTGAAGCTGGTACAGCCGCTTATGTGCCAGTGGCTCATAGCTATCTTAATGCCCCTGTTCAACTTAAACGTGATGAAGTTTTAGCATTGTTTAAACCGTTACTAGAAGATGCATCTGTTTGTAAGTTAGGACAAAACTTAAAGTACGATATGAACGTACTAAGAAACTATGACATTTACATGCAAGGCATTAAACATGACACGATGCTGGTTTCATACGTATTGGACAGTAA
>Ga0316204_10006079_pt1 | contig 18997 bp, 15 predicted proteins | sample 6monrhotite_MG_2_FD_205661 | JGI IMG/M metagenome (GOLD analysis project Ga0316204, IMG submission 205661) | Microbial mat bacterial communities from mineral coupon in-situ incubated in ocean water Damariscotta River, Maine, United States -... | ecosystem: Environmental > Aquatic > Marine >...
TTCCCCTCCAGAGACAACGCTGGTTGGCAGCCGCGAATCCGTCAAAGTGGCCAAGAGCCCGCAGTAACGACCACGATCCCTGCGGCAGCCGGCCTCACGTCAAGCTTCACGATCCATGCGGCAGCCCAACCCGTGCCCCCCAAGCCCCAGCCATCAGCGGTTCCGTAGCCCCGAGCGTTCTGTCCGGCGGACCTGGGCCCGGTGGGGATTGGACCCGGTGGGGATTGGGCCCGGTGGGGATTGGACCGGGCGGGGGTGGGCTGCCGCATGGATCGTGAAGCTCACTGGGAGCGCGGCTGCCGCATGGATCGTGGCGGTTAGTTCAGCTCTTTGGCCACTTTGACGGATTCGCGGCTGCCAACCAGCGTTGTCTCTGGAAGGGCCCTGCGGCCCCCTCCCGTGCAAAATCTCGTCGTTCCTCCTCGTCGCACTCCCTCCCCGTGCTCTGACTCTCGAGTCGTCTGGCATGCCCACCTGGGTTTGCATCCATTGCGAAACCTGGCCGGTTTTACAGAGCTGGATGGCAGAATAGCAACAGCTGGGCTCCGTCGAAAACCGTCCACGTGTTCGCAAGGTCTTGCCTCCTGATGTCGCCTTGCGGCGAGGCATCTGACGTCGCAACACCCTCTACCGTGAGACGCTGGGACGTTGCGATCCGCAACGGTACGCATTCGCAGTTGGCGCGCGCCGTGCGGCGCGTGTTGGCGGAAGGTGGGGCTTAGTGAGAGGGTGGGCATGCGGTGCGGGCGCGCTGAAGATGGGGACACAGGGGGGCTCCGGCTTGATGCGTTTCCCCTGCTTGATCAGGTAGCGGATCTGTCGGGGCGTCTTGCCAATCATCGCTGCGGCTTCGGTCAGTGAGACATCCATTGCCGCCGCGAGTATCTCGAAGGATCACCTGTCGACAAGTGTCGACAAAAATCGCTAGTGCTGCTCGGCAGGAGTAGTGGGCCGGTTGCGTGAGGTCATTTTCGTTGCTGTTGGTGGCTTGGGGACCGACGGCGTACCTCTACTCCGAGGTTCCCAAACGCCGACAGCGACGAAAAGGGGCCACGCAACCGGCTCATTACTCCTGCCGGGTAGCACTAGTGTCAGCGGGGGGATTCTCCCCCCTGCACCCCCCAGCAATGGTCAATAGTCAAGGTTCAAGCTCGGGGAAGAGGGAGACGAACCACGCGGAACCCCAGGTCGAAGTCCCGGTACTCGGGCACGACCCTGAACCGGGACGCGCAGCGCAGGCTCCCGGCGAGGTCGCTCCAGGAGCCCCCACGGACAGACCGCGGACGGCGGCTGTCGACACTTTTGGAGTGTCTGTCGACAAGTTGTCCTGACTCGTCGACAAGATGGCAGGGATCAACACTATCCAGCGATGGGCTTTTGTCGTCGTCACGCCAGTGATCGAGGCACCACTCCCAGACGTTCCCATGCAGATCGTAGAGACCCAGCGGGTTGGCTTTCAGAGCGCGGACGGCGTGAGGGCGTGACTCGCTGTTCTTGTGGTACCAGCCGTATTCCTCGAGCTTCGCTTCGTCATTGCCGAAGCACCACTCCTGGCGTTCGTCAATGGGCTCACCACGACAGGCACGCTCCCACTGCGCCTCCGTTGGCAGTGAACCCTGCAACCACTCCGCGAAGATCTGCGCCTCGTACCAGGTGAGCTTGTAGACCGGCCAATCATCCTGCGCTGAGGGTGGATGCTCCTTGAACGCCTGGCGGGCCGCGTCGTGATGCGGGTCGAAGATCTCGTAGGTGCTGTGGGTGATGGGGGTATCGGTCATCTCGAAGGGGCTGAGGGTCACCTCGTGGCGCGGCTGCTCATCGCTGTAGCCAAGCGCATCACCCTCATCGCTGCCCATCCAGAAGGTGCCGCCAAGTACCGTCTTAAAGACCAGCCGCTTCAGCACGACGGCGCGCGCTTCTGGCTTGTGCTCACGCAGCAGCGACGCAGCCAGGCGCGCTGCGTGACGCCTCACCTCCTCGACGCCCCACTCTCCCGGCGGGGTGGCCAGCGCGCCGCTGGCGATGTCTCGGAGGAGGGCCCGGCCGAAGTACAGATCATTGCCGCAGGAGGTGCCGCGCAGGTAGGGCATCAGCACCTTCAGGGTGCGGGTGCAGTCTCCCAGCAGCGTCGGCATCCTCAGGAGCACATCCCGCCGCTCCTCCCAGTGTATCGGCCCCCGCTTGATCGCCAACACCGCCGCGATGGTCTCGGGCGTGAGGCCCTCCGCGTCCGCAAGCACACGCCGGAACAGATCGAAGCCCCCCTGCGCGGCGACGCGCCGCAGCAGGTCGTCACCGCAGCGGTCTGCCTTGCCGCTGCTGGGCAGCAGCCCGCAGGTCAGCGCCAGCACCTCCGTCCAGATGCCGGGGCGCCGCCGGGCATCGTCGATGACCGCGTCCAGCGTGCCGCCGCTCGAGACCTCCGCGGCGGCCCGCTCCGGATCCAGAGCGCCGGTGAGGGCGTCATCAGGCAGCGCGCCGACGCCACAATCCTTCACGTCACGAGTGAGGGCGGAGGCGGCGAGGAACTCCCGGAAGGTGCGGTGCGGGAAGCGGTAGGCCTCCTTGAGATCCTCCGGGTGGTAGCCGTGGAGCAGGAGCTGTGTCTCGTTGGCGATGTCCCTCAGGAAGCCCGCTGTGTCCTCACCAATCTTCGCCTTCAAGCCGGCGTGACCCTCCAGCACCGTGACCATGTGCTCCAGCCGATAGAGGTGACTCTCCTCGCCGTGCAGCGCCAGCGCCAGCACCTCCAGGGCCTCCCGTCGGAGCGGCGCGGCCCTCTTCAGCGCGCGGCCTTGAGCGCGGGAGAGCCTCGGATCGTGACCGCGGACGAGCAGCCCCGCGATCGTCAGCTCGTACAGCCCGGAGCGTCTCTCCGGCACCGTGTGGCCCTTCCGGGCGGCGACCCCGGCCAGGGTCAGCAGCAGCGGATTTCGGGCCAGCGGACCCAGGCGATCGCTGGCCCGCAGACGCTTCGCCAGCGCCTCGGCCTCGGTCCTCCGCGCCGCGACGCTGCCCCTCAGCCACTTGGAGAGCAGCGCCACTTGCTCGTCGTCCCCCAGCGGACAGATGCCCAGCTCCACAAATCCATAGAGGCGCGCGCGATCGTCGGTGCGCCGGCCGGCGACGATGAGCGGGACATCACCGATCGCGGCGTCGACCTCGACCACCGCGGCCTCCGCGAGCGCGACGTCTGGCACCTCATCCAGGCCGTCGAGCAGCACGACCGCTTGCCCGCTCTCGATGGCGGCGAGGAGCAGCTCGGTGTCGCGCCCCCACCGGGTCTTCAGTGACGCCTCCAGCGAGCGGACCTCGCCGCCCTCGATGAGATCACCCAGCCGCAGCAGCACGGGCAGCCGCGGATCGGCGCGCTGCTCCAGGTCCAGCACCAGCCGGTGCAGCAGCATGGTCTTTCCGGTCCCGGGATCGCCGAGCAGCAGCCACCGATCGCCCTCCTGCTCCAGCACCCGGATCAGCTCGAAGGGCTCCTGTCTGACGGTGTCGTGATGCTCAATGAGCGACGCCTCGTCGGGGGACCAGGGACCGTCCTTGATGCGGCGCGGGGCGCTGTCCACCTCGACCTTGACGAACACATCGTCAAGCCAGGTGCGTCGATCGTCGCGCTTGAAGATGGCGCTGAGGCCCTGCGCTGTGGCACAGACCTTCTTGAGGTAGCGGCGTCTCTGTGGAGTGGATGCTGATCCGCAGTGAAGCAACGCGATGAGCGCGTCGCTGGTCGCCGCCCAGGCGGTGTCGCCACCGGTGGCTTCATCGGCGACGCTGAGCAGCACCCCCGCGACCTGTCCGTCGATCACCACCGGGCTCCCGGACGCGCCGCTCCAGCCGGTGTGCCCCTCGGCGGGGAGGTTGTTGGACAAGGCCAGCGTGAGCTTCTTGCTCTCTCTGTGGCTCAGCACGCTGCCGCGCAGGGGGAACGAGCCCTCGGACCACGCCCGCGGGAAGCCTTCGGCGACCCACTTCGTGTGCACACCGGGCCGCTCGCGGCGGAGGCGCAGCGCGTGTGCACCTTCGGGGCGACTCGGGCAGCGCAGCAGGGCCAGGTCGCTCTCGGGATCCGCCTCTCCGTGGTCCAGCGGGGTGACCTCATCCGGTCCCGAACCCCAGCGGAGCTGGTAGCGGATCGTGCTGTCTTTAAACACCTCATGTCGCCAGCGACGGCTGACGCCGTCCTCCTCGACGGACACCACATGGAACGCAGTCACCACACAGTCCGGGCGCACGAACCACCCGGTCCCGGTCGCCTCGACCGTCTCGCCCTCCAGCACCTCCAGGCGATACACCTGCATCCGTCGCTACCCCTTGTCCGGCGCTCGCTCAACCAGCTTCGCCCGGCTGACGCTGCCGTCGGCCTCGACGCGGATGTCCGCCCAGCTGGCGTGCAGCGCGCGCACCTCATCGTCGCGGCGCAGACGGATCAGGAAGTCACTGAACGCCTGCTCCGCGCCGTCTTGGAGTATCGCATCGGGGACCGTCACCAGATCCGCCCAGGTGCCGGTGTTGATGTAGCTCGCCTTCTCGGCCCCAGGCGGTAGATGCCGCGCGTGGTGGGTGTGTCCCATCACCACCACCTCGACCGGAGATCCGCCGGTGTTGTTCTCCCAGCGAAGCCTGTCAGCGGCCTCGCCCAACGCGCCGGCCGGTCCTCCCGAACTCAGGGTGTTGTCGCCCTTGAGCAGCGCCCGCATCAGCGCCCGGATCGCCAACAGCCGGTCTTCGGGGATGGGATCACCCCGATCGATGATGGCCGCGAGGCCGTCGGTGCGGTTCTCCTTGAGCACCCCGCGCCACGTCTTGGTGGGGTCGCCCACGTCGGAGGCCGAGCCGCCTCGTATCGCCTTGAGGTCGGCCTCGAAGTCGCGCTCGGCGGACGCCGAGAGCCCGCGAACGGCGTCGTCACCGGCTGCCTTCGAGACATTCCTTCGCTTGCCGGGCTGCCCGCTGCTCTCATGGACCTTCTGCCGCGCGCCGGTCCATGCGGTCTTCATGAGCTGTCGTATCTTGGCCACATCCCGGAGCTTCAGCGCCGGCTCGAAGGCGAAGAGGAGCAGGGCGCACAGCTCTCCTTGCGGCTGGAGCAGGTCGAGGAATGGGTAGTCCTCCTTCCAGGCGTTGACGACCTTCTCCACCAGCACGCTGCCCGCGGAGATCTGGAGCTTCTTGTTGAAGCGGTCGTAGGTCTCATTGCGAGACTGTGCGCTCACCAGCGCGCGCAGGTTGTCCCAGTCGTTCTGGTTGGCCCAGTCGTAACGGTTGCCGTGCTCGATGAGCGCGCCGCCGACGCGGTAGGCGCGCCCGTCGTCGATCCAACGGACCTGATGGGCCCTCGCGCCGATGCCCTCGGTGAAGGCGCGCTGTACAGAAGGCAGCGCCAGCTCGACGTCGTGGTTGCCGATGAGCACCACCAGCCTGTGGCCAGCGCGCACGTGCTCGCCGAGGGCATCGAAGACTGGTCGGAAGGTGCCCCCCATGGCTGCCTCCAGCTTGGCGCAGGCGACGGCGGGATCGGGCGTCCACGCCACACCGCGCTCCTCACCGGGGGCAGGCAGCGCCAGAAAGTCCACGAAGTCACCGGCGATCACCAGCTCCAGCTCTTCGTCCTCACCCAGCGGTGGGCTATCGCTCCAGGCCTCGGGCAGCTCGCGGATGAAGTCGGCGAGCACCTCCGGCCGGCTCATCATCTGAGCCTTGTCGTTGCCGCCCAGGTGCAAGTCCGAGATGACGATCAGCCGCGTGGCCTTCTCGATAGTGTGCATGTCAGTCCTCGACACACAGTCTAACTGACCTCTGGGAGTCGCTGGCGCGGCGGTGGCGACAGCTGGAGGGCGGGTGATCGCCCGGCTGCGAGCTCGCTCAGCTGGAGGTGAGTCCACTTCAGCGTGAGCTCCCATGTCTCAGCGACGCCGCGGGTGACTGGCGGCGGCGTGAGCGCGAGCTGATCCGCGATTGGCTTGAGCCGATCGCGCAGCGTGTTGGCCTTGACCCGACGCACGGACGCCGAGCGGGATGCCAGCGCACTCAGCTGGACCGCGACCAGGAGCAGCTCTGTGATCACTGCCCACCTTGGGAAGGTGAGCTCGTCCGCCTGCGCGAGGGTGCTCACGGCGCCGGGACGGGAGAGCCTGAACCGCTGAGCGTTTCCGTCGAGGTGACTGTCCGCGAAGCCCGCCGCCGCCAGCTCGCTGAGGATGAGCGCGACGTTTCGTTTGCTGTACCCCTCCTCGTTCAGATCGGAGACCCGGATCCAGCGCGCTTCGTGAGCGAGCAGCGCCCGCAGGACATCGGCGCGGGCGCCCACGCCGCACAACGCCCTCAGGCGGAGCTGCAGGAGCGCCGGCCGCGCGAGCGGCAGCCGGGGGGGCTGACCGTCGGGCATCCGAGGCCACGCCTCTCCTGTGTCGCCCAGGGGCCAGCGGAGCCCGGCGTGCAGCCGAAGGGTCGCCGAAAACGGCTCGAACGCCTCGCGTGCGAGCGCGTTCGAGCGTCGCAGGAGGCCGCGGAGTCGGCTGAGGGAGACGCGCGAGCTGTGAGCGGCGCACCAGAGCAGGCACTGGTCGCGCAGCCTCGGGTCATGCTCGAAGAGGAGCGGAGAGATCACGATGAGCGGCTCGATGTCGAGCGCGACGTTGCGGTGATTGCGGACACCGCCGGGAACCCCGAGCTCCGTCCAGAGGCTCCAGGCCAGCTCACGCATCGGGGGGGAGAGATCGCGCTCAGTCATCGAACAACCCCAGGCAGATGGCGATGACCTCATCGAGATCATGTTGGCGTTGGGCGCCGCGGTGCGCCGCGCACCAGGCGCGAGCCTCCTGCAGCTCGGCCCCGCTGGGGGCGAGGCGTCGGAGGTCCATGAGGTGCTTGCTCTCATCAGGGAGATGGTCCGCAGCGGCGTCCAGCTTGAAGGCAATCTGATCCTCGCGTGCGGCGAAGCGCACGGTCAGGCTGCCGTAGGTGCGCTTCTCGAGGCGTTCGATGAAGCCGTCCGGTAGACCGGCCCGCATCAGCAGCTCAGCGGGGCCGTGGTTCAGCCAGTTCCTGGCGAGATCCAGAGCGTCGGCGACCTCGATGACGAGCGCCGTCAGTATGTCCGGGAAGGGCTTGGCGCTGAGCCAGGTGTCACCTTCCAGCCGCGCGACCACGTCAAGGTCTTCAGTCGGGCGCTCGATGAGCCCTTGGAGGAGCAGGGCTCCACCACCAATGACGATCAGGTCGTAGGACTCGCCCTGGTCGGTGAGGAGCTCTCCCAGGGTCGTGAGCGCGTCATCAAGATCGGTATCTGCGAACATAACGAGAGAATAATATACTCAAAATGAGAAATCAATTTTCTCGATTCGAGAAGATAATATTCTTATTCAATTCAGAAACTCAGCGCCTGAAGGGATAAAACGAAGCGGATCGGAGTCCGTCCGGGCGGCGCGGCCTCCGTGGAGGATGCGGGCGCGGTCGGCGTCGTCAGGCGGTGGTGACGAGGCTCATCACAAAGAGGTAGTGAGAGATCGCGCCGCCCAGCACCAGCAGGTGCCAGACCTCGTGGTGACCGAAGCGCTCGGGCCAGGGATCGGGCCACTCCTTGGCGAAGACCGCCGCCCCGAGCGTGTAGACGATCCCCCCGGAGAGGAACCAGGTCGCGCTCCAGAAGCTCAGCTCCGGGAAGAACTTGAGGAACGGGATGATCCCGAACCAGCCGAAGACGAGGTACAGCCCGGTGCTCAGCCACTCCGGACAGTCCATCCACAGCAGCTTCAGCATCACCCCGGCGGTCGCCAGCACCGCGACGACCGAGAGCATGGCCATGCGCCACGCCCCGTCCAGCAGCAGCACCAGCGCGGGCACGTAGGTGCCGGCGATCAGCAGGTAGATGCCGATGTGATCGATGCGCTGGAGCCAGCGGTTGCCGGCCTCGCCCAGGTCAAAGAAGTGGTACGCGCTGCTCGCCGCGAACAGGGCCACCAGCGCCCCGCCATAGATGGCCGCGCTGGTCACCCGCGCCGCGCCGGGCTCACAGAACACCAGCAGCAGGACCAGACCCACGACGGCGGCGATGAAGCCCAGGAAGTGGGTCGTGGCGCTCCAGAAGTCCTTGAAGATCCGCAGTCGAATCTCGACGCCGTCTTTGAACAGGCTGGTGGACTCTTGCTGCACGCCGCTGACTCCTCGGCCCTACGGGGCTCTTCGGAGCTTACCGAGGTTCGGTTGAGCTGTCCGCAACGATCCGGACACTATCCGTAGCCCGCCGGACGCTCCGCTATTCCCGTCGCCGTCGAAGCAGGATTGCGAGGCCGGGGATCAGCAGCAGCGCGGACGGCGTCAGCGGCGCGGCGCAGCTGCACCGGGACTCGGGGTGGAGCAGGGGCAGCCCCTCCTCCGTGACGGGATCCGTGTCGTCGTCGGGTTCGTCGGTGTCCGGGGGCGGAGGCTCGCTGTCCCCGTGGCCCTCCGGATCGAAGCCGTCGCGCTGATCCTCGCCGCCGCCGTCGTTCTCCAGCGCGTCCGCCGCGGAGAACTCCTCGCCGAGCCGCGCCCGCAGCGCCAGATCCATCGTCAGGGAGTCCCGATCGTCCGAGTGGGGCTTCACCATCACCGCGATCGTGTTGTCGCCGGGCTCGAACAGCCCCGGGTTCAGCACCTGCAGCAGCACCTCGCCGCCCTCGACCTCAGCGGATTGGATCGCCGCGTAGGAGTCGTGGCTCGTGCTGTCGACGTTCCAGCGCAGGATCTCCTGCTGGTTCAGCCAGACGATGACGCCGTCGTCGACCCGCACCCGCAGGCGGGCGGCCTCCACCTCCCGATCGAGGTGTACGGTGCGGCGCAGGTAGTAGCTGGCCTGCCCCTCGTTCAGCGCCGTGCTGCTGTCGCTGCTGTCGCTGCTGTCGCCGCCGTAGCCGAAGGGCCCGACCCCCTCGGCCCAGCCCGAGTCATCGTAGGTGGGGTAGATCCATTCGTAGCCCGGATCGTCGCCCTGGTGGTAGCGCCACGAGGTCTCCGGCCCGGCGAGGCTCGTCAGGTCTCCGCCCAGGACGAAGCGACCCGAGGAGCGATCGGAGACGCTGGAGTCAGCGGCGTCCTCGACGCGCAGCCAGGCCCGCTGTCCGCCCAGATCCGGCGGGGTCCAGGTGTAGCCGCCCGTGTCCTTCAGCTCGGTGATCGCCGTCCAGCTCTGCCCGTCCACGCTGTAGGAGAGCCGCACCTGAGCGAAGTCCCCGGAGCTCACCCAGCGCACGGTGCGGGGCTCGCCCGGCACCATCAGCTCGCCGCCGTCGGGGGAGATCAGCATCAGCCCCCGGCCCTTCAGGATGGCGGCGCGATCCGCGAGCAGCCCGTCCGCGCGGACGTTGGTGAGCTTGAGCCCGGTCCCCTCGATGTCCAGCGCCACCGACCCGTTGACGGCCTCCGCGTAGGCCATCAGCGGGTGCTGGTCCCGGATGCTGACCGAGGCGCCGCCGTGGCCCGCGACGGTGTAGACGGTGCCGCCGTGGCCCGCGAGGCCCGGCGCCTTCCGGTAGGCCTCGCCCCAGAGCGGGTCGCCCCGCTGGCGGTCCAGGATGCCCAAGCTGTCGCTGGGGGTGTGGTAGGCGCCGTCGAGCAGGTAGGAGCGCTCGTAGGTGTGGGAGTGGCCGTTCAGGACGAGGTCCACGCCTCCGGCCTCGAGGATGGGCCCGATGTTCTCCCGCATCTCGACGAGCTCGATCTCGTAGTCGGAGTCGTGGGAGCCCTTGGAGTAGGAGGGGTGGTGGAAGTAGGCGATGATCCAGTCGATGACCGTCGGGTCCACCGCGTCCAGGTCCGCCTTCAGCCACTGGGCCATCTCGCCGCCCTCGGAGCGGTCGGCGTCGAAGGCGTTCAGGGAGATGAAGTGGGCGTTGCCCCACTCGTAGGCGTAGAAGTCCTCGCGCTTGGAGGGGACGCCGCCGCCCTCGCCCTCGGCGGGCAGCGCGAAGGCGTCGAACCAGGGGCCGTACTGAGTGTCGGAGTCGGAGCCGTAGCCGTCGTGGTTGCCGTAGGTGGGGAAGATGGGCGTGACGGCCAGCAGATCCGGGTAGACGTCGAAGACGGTCTCGGTGAGCTCGTACTCGTAGGCGGAGTTGTAGGCGATGTCGCCGGTGTGCAGCCAGAGGTCCGCTTCGTCGCCGGCGACGAAGCGACGCCAGGTGCGAGCGACCTCGAACTGGGCCTCGCTCAGAGTGCCGGAGTCGCCCAGCACCCAGGCGCGGAAGCCGCCGTGATCGCCGGGGGTGGGGGCGGTGGTGAAGGCCTGGGGCTCCGAGATGCGACGCCACTCGCCGTCCAGCTCCGCCTCGACGACGTAGTACCAGGTGCTCCCAGGGGTGAGGCCGTCGACCCGGACCTCGTGGAAGCGATCCTGGGGGCTGCCGAGGGAGCGGGGGAGATCATCGGCGATCTCACCGATCAGGACGCGGCCCTCGATGGGGTCGGCGGTCATCCAGCAGAGGGTCGCTTCGGTGGGGGTGACGCGCTGGATGTACGGATAGCGCTCCACCGGATCGGCCGCGTGCGCGGCGCCGATGAGGTGGGTGGAGGCCAGGGAGAGGAGCAGCATCGGGACAGTATGACCCTGAATCAGACGCTGGCCGAGTCTTCCTGGTGGGTCAGGATCTCCACATCTCCGTCGATGCTGCAGCAGCACAACAGGACATAGCCCTCGTCGATTCGGGGCTGCTCCATCACGTACTGATCGTGCATGGTGCCCTTCTCCTTGCCCTTGGTGAACTGGCCGGCGCAGGCGAAGCAGCCGCCGTTCAGGCAGGAGTAGGGGAGCTCGACCCCGGCGCGCCCGGCGGCGTCCAGCAGGAACTCACCGGAGTCGGCGTAGAAGGTCGCGTCCACGCCCTGATCGGGGTTGAAGACGTGGACCCGGTGGCCATCGGTCTTCTGACCGGCGTCAGCCTTCGCGGCGGGCTCGGGGGCCTCCTCCGCGGGCGCCATGGCGGCGACGGGGGGCGGCCACGCGGCGGCGAGGGGGACCACGGTGGGCTTGGGAGCCTCAGCCTCGGGGGCCTTGGACTCCGCTGGCTTCTTTGCGGCCGGCTTCTTCTTCGCTGGCTTCTTTGCGGCTGGCTTCTTGGCCGCTGGCTTCTTTGCGGCTGGCTTCTTCGCGGCCGGCTTCTTCGCGGCCGGCTTCTTTGCGGCCGGCTTCTTTGCGGCCGGCTTCTTGGGCGCCTCGGCTTCAGCCTTCGCGGCTTCGACCTTCGCGGCTTCGGCGGCCTTCGCGTCAGCGGCAGCCTTGAGCGCGGCCTCTTCGGCCCGCAGCTTCGCCTGCTGCGCCTTCCAGACGGCGACCGTCACGACGCCGTCGTCGGAGACGCCATCGAACGGCTTTACTTCAGTCTCGCCCTTGCCGGTGATCCGACTCAGGCCCTTCTTCAAACGATCGCGAATACCCATGCGGGCATGGGTAGCGTAAACCACTCCCGATCGCTACCCGGACCCGCTCTCTGTGTCGGTCTCTGTGTCGGTGCTGCGCCACAGCGCCCGCCCGGAAGCCGCGAGCTTCGCCCCCCGCTGGTCGGGATCCTGACCCTTGCTCTCCAGGATTCGACGCACCTGAAGTCGCCAGGCGGTCAGCAGGCCCTCACCCGCCTCCTCCTCGCCCAGCGCGAGCAGGAGGGCGGCGGCGGCCTCGATGGTGCAGAGCCCGTGGGGCACGACCCGCCGCCGGAGCACCATCTCAGGTGCCCTCGTCGCGGGCAGCGCGACCCGCGGCAGCGCGCTCAGGCCGGGGACCATGCGCGCCATCTTCCTGGACTGCTTCCAGGTGCCGTCGATCAGCACGACCGTGATGGGCGCCGACGTCGCGAGGGCCGAAGGGGGCAGCGCGTCCTCGCCGGGGAACAGGAGCACGGCGCCGGGCGGCAGCGTCGGCGGCGCCCACGGCTCTCCGCGCCCGGACCAGTCCGCCACCGCGGTCTCGGGCAGGCAGCGGGCCAGCAGCCGCCCGGTGTTGCTGGTCTTGAACCGCTCCTGGCGGTGCCGCACCAGGACGAAGCGGGTGCGCGAGCGCAGCAGCGGCAGCTCCGCGCAGAGGCAGTGCATGAACTTCAGCCCGCAGCCCTCACAGCGCGGGGCGTCGAAATCGACGCGCACGGTTCGCTCCCAGCTACTCCGGCTTGTAGCCGGAGAAGATGCACCACCGCCAGCAGTCGTCGATCCGCCCGTCCGGGTGGACCTTGAAGGGGTGGACCTCCCGGACCTCCGCGGGGGCGTTGTAGAACATCTCGCGGATCTCATGGCGGTGCAGGCTGGTGGTCTCGTGGGTGTCGATCCAGACGTCGATGGACTCCCAGAGCAGGTGCTCGGTCATGGTGATGTTCTGGAAGCCGGCCTTCTCCAGCAGCTCCCGGAAGTCCTCTTCCTGGAACATGTTGAAGACGAGCGGCTGCTTCTTCTTGAAGATCCGGAACATCCAGGGCGAGTCGATCGGCGAGAAGGGGAGGATCTGACCCACGATGAACTGGGCGCCGGGCTTGAGCACCCGCATGATCTCGCCCACCGGCTTCTCGGGGCGGGGCAGGAGGTGCAGCACCTCACGGTTCACCACGAGGTCGAAGGTCTCGTCCTCGAAGGGGATGTCGTACACATCTCCCAGCACCACCTCGTCCAGGCGGGTGCTGGCGAGCGCGGCCATCTCGGGGGTGATGTCCAGGCCGGTGATGTGCTTGACCCGGCCCTTGAAGGCGTTGCCGACGACGCCCGAGCCGCAGCAGGCGTCCAGCACCCGCGCGTCGGGGGAGACCTCGCACATCGAGGCGTGCTGGGCGAGCAGCTCGTCGTTGGCGATCCACTGGGCGGAGGCGTGCCAGTTCTTGGAGCGGATGCCGAACTGCTTCTTGTAGACCTCCTTGGAGGCGACCTGATCGACGCTCACGTACTGGGCGCGCTCGCTGGCGCGGCGGGCGGCGAGGCGGGCGCGGCTGGCCTCGATGGCCTTGCCCACGATGATGGCGGCGCGGTCGGCGTCGGCCTCGAGCGCGGCGCGGAAGCCGCGGGTGACCATGGCCTCGACGATGCCGGTCATCTCCGGGGTGGAGAGCTTGGACTTGGTCTGGCTCGCGAACTCCGGGTCGGGCATCTGCACCGAGAGCACGGTGGTCAGGCCCTCGCGCACGTCGTAGCCCGCGATCTCCTCGCCCAGATCCTCGTTCAGCAGCTCCCGCTCCACGGCGAAGCGGTGCACCGTGCGCGTCAGGGCCAGCTTCAGGCCCTCGATGTGCGTGCCGCCCTGCGGGGTGGGGATGCTGTTCACGTAGGACGCGATGTCCTCGTTGTAGGCGGTGGTCCACTGCATGGCGAGCTCCACCCGGGCGCCGTCGATCTCCTCCAGGAGGTGGATCGGGGCCGGGTGCAGGGCCGTGCGGGCGCGGTTCAGCCAGGCCACGAAGCCGAGGATGCCGTCCTTGTACTCGTAGGTCTCATCGACCCCGGCGCGCCTGTCGCTGATCTGGATGCGGATGCCGGGGTGCAGGAAGGCCAGCTCCCGCAGTCGCCGGGCCACGACCTCACGATCCACCGCGTCGACGGAGAAGATGGTGGGGTCCGGCCGGAAGCGCAGCCGGGTGCCGCGCTCGGCGGTCTCGCCCGCGTCCGTCAGCTCCGTGCGGATCTCGCCGCGCTCGTAGCGCTGGGTCCAGCGGCGTCCGCCCCGCTGGATCTCCACCGTGAGCCAGTCGGAGAGGGCGTTCACGCAGTTCAGGCCGACCCCGTGCAGGCCGCCGGAGACCGCGTAGGCGCCGCCGGTGAACTTGCCGCCGGCGTGCATGGCGGTGAGCACCACCTCGGCGGCGGGGCGACCGGTGTCGGAGTGGATCTCCGTGGGGATGCCGCGGCCGTCATCGCTGACCTCGCAGGAGCCGTCCTCGTGGAGGGTGACGTCGATGCGCGTGCAGTGCCCGGCGAGGGCTTCGTCCACGGCGTTGGAGACGACCTCGAACAGCAGGTGGTGCAGGCCGTCGGCGTCGGTGGAGCCGATGTACATCGCGGGGCGGAGGCGGATCGCCTCCAGGCCCGAGAGCACGCGGATGCTGGAGACGTCGTACTGATCGTTGGGGGTACTCATCCCTCCACCTCCTCGCTGGCGGCGGCGGCGAGGCGGGTGACCCGCTCCGACTTGGCGCGGGCCAGGGTCTCGAACCAGTTGGCGATATCCGGGAAGCCCTCGGCGTGGGCGGTGAGCGCCATGTTGGGCAGCTCCTCCTCGGCGTCGACGGTCTGGGCGGCCAGGACGGCGGCGACGTTGTGCTCGGTGGCGCCCATGGGGCGATCCGTGAGGGGCTCACCGGCGGTCTTCAGGAAGTCCAGGTGGCCGTGGGCGAACTGCAGGCCGGACTCCGCGAAGCCCTTGAGCAGGCCCGCGACCTCGGCGTAGCCCTCGATCTCCGCGATGCGCGCGAAGTACCGGAGGGCGTCGTTGAGCTGGGCGTCGGCGGCGAAGGCCGCCTTCAGATTCAGGTGGGTCTTTGTGCCCTTGAGATCCGGCATCCCGTCTCCATGGATGGTGCAAGGGGCTTTATATCAGCCATACAATGTCAGGTGTGACACACCCGTGGAGGTTCCATGCTCTACCTGCTCTCTCATCCGATGGAGCGCCCCGTCGCCCGCGCCCTGGCCGGCGCTCTGGAGGCCCGCGGGCTGCGCGTGAACTGGGAGGGGCTGCTGAAGCCAGGTGACTCCTGGGAGGAGTGGGACGGCGCCGCCCTGAGTGACAGCGCCGTCGTCGTCGCGCTGCTGCCCCCCGGGTACGAAGCGCGCGGTCCCTTCGCCTACCGGGTGGAGAAGGCGCTGGAGCGGGCCGCGGCGGACGGCGGGCCCGCCCTCGTCGCCGTGCTGCTGGACGGCCTGGAGGCGCCCGCCGCGTTTGAGGGGCGCGTCTGCATCCCCGGCGGGGATCCCGCGGAGATCGCGGCGCGGATCCTGGCCGCCTCGCCCGACAGCGGCGCCGCCTGAGATGCGCGCCGGGGCGTGATCCCCTGCGATACACATGCTCATCGGACAGGACGCAGGAGGTCTGGATGAGCCGGAAGATACGGGTCGGCGTGGTCTTTGGCGGTCGCAGCGGCGAGCATGAGGTGTCGCTGCGATCCTCGCGGTCGGTGATGGACGCCATCCCCCGGGATCGCTACGAGGTGGTGCCCATCGGCATCACCCGCGACGGACAATGGATCGCGGGGCCCACAGCCCACGCCGAGCTCCAGGGCGAGCTGCCGCCCACCACCCCCGCGGCCCTGCTGCCGGCGCCCGGCGAGGGTGCGCTGCAGCGGATCTCCGGCGGGGCAGGGGAGCGGGCCATGGCGCCGCTGGCGCAGCTGGACGTGGTGTTCCCGGTCCTGCACGGCCCCAACGGCGAGGACGGCACCATCCAGGGGCTCTTCGAGCTGGCCGACGTGGCCTATGTGGGCTGCGGAGTGCTCGCCAGCGCGGTCGCCATGGACAAGGCGGCCTTCAAGGACGTGATGCGGGCGAACGGCATCCCGGTGGTGGAGCATGTGCTGCTCTCCCGCCGGGAGATCCTGGCGGATGTGTCCACGGCGGCGGCGAAGGTGAGCGCCGAGCTGAGCTTCCCGGTGTTCTGCAAGCCGGCCAACATGGGCTCCTCCGTCGGCGTCTCCCGGGCGGAGGATCACGCGGCGCTGCTGGTCGGCCTGGCCGAGGCGGCGAAGTGGGATCGGCGCATCCTCGTGGAGCGCGGGGTGGACGCCAGGGAGATCGAGATCAGCGTGCTGGGCAACGACGCGCCCGAGGCGTCGGTCCCCGGTGAGATCAAGCCCTGCAACGACTTCTACGACTACGCGGCCAAGTACAAGACCGGCGACGACTCGGAGCTGCTCATCCCCGCCGCGCTGCCGGACGGCGTCGCCGACGAGATGCGGGCGGTCGCGGTGAAGGCCTTCAGCCTGATCGACGGCGCGGGGCTCTCCCGGGTGGACTTCCTGCTGGAGCGCGGCACCGGGAACTTCTACCTGAACGAGATCAACACCCTGCCGGGCTTCACCTCGATCAGCATGTACCCCAAGCTCTGGGAAGCCTCGGGCGTGTCCTACGCCGATCTCATCCACCGTCTCCTCCAGCTCGCCATCGAGCGGCACGAGGAGAAGCGGAGCATCACCCGGGTTTTTCGCTCGAAGTGAAACAAGTTCTAGTATTGTGTCGACAGAGTGAGTGGAACACGTTCTATTTTCATTCATCCTGGAGGTGCCCCGTGGTCGCCAGAGCCTCAGCCGAAGCCTCGCGCGGCGCGATCCTGAACCGCATACAGAGCGCCGAAGCCCGCCGCTGGGGCACCGACCCCGCGGACTACGATCCTGAGGCGGTCCGGGCGCTGCGCCGCTTCCTGCGGCCCATCTTCAGCCCCCGGGGCTACCTGCGGGTGAGCGTCGACGGCTGGGAGAATGTGCCGGCCTCGCCCACGCTGGTGGCCTCCAACCACTCCGGCGGCACCTGGGCCATGGACGCCTGGGGCTGGAACTACGCCTGGAGTGAGCACTTCGCGGACGCGCGTCCGCTGCACACCCTCGCTCACGAGATGGTCTTCGGCGTCGCCGCGTCCGGGCGGCGGCTGGCCAGGGTCGGGCTGCTCCGCGCCGAGCGCGGGCGGGCGCTCTCGGTGCTGAAGGAGTGGCGGCGGGACGTCTACGTCCTGCCCGGCGGCGATCGGGACATCTGGCGCCCCTGGAGCGAGCGCTACAGCGTCTGCTTCGCCGGCCGCAAGGGCTACGCCCGGCTGGCGCTGCGCGCCGGCGTGCCCATCACCCCGGTGGCCCACGTGGGCGCCCACCACACGCTGATGGTCCTGAGCGACGGCAAGCGCCTCGCCCGCCTGCTGCACCTCCCGCAGCTCGCCCGCGCGGAGGTCTTCCCGATCCACCTCTCCCTCCCGTGGGGCGTGGGCATCGGGCCCGTGCTGCACCTCCCGCCGCCGACGCCCTTCCGCTACCGCATCGGCGCGCCCATCGCGCCGCCGGTGGTCGTGCCGCCCGGAGAGGAGCCCCCGGAGGCGGCCGTCGAGGCCATGGATCAGGCGGTGCGGGACAGCGTCCAGCGCATGCTGCTGGAGCTGCGGGATGAGTCGCCCTGGCGGCGGCGGCTGGGCCGAAGGCGTTAGAGAGGCGGCGTGACCTCCTCAAGCCCACCGCCAGTTGATCTGGCCGCTCTGGAGCGCGCCGAGCCCGGCTGGGAGCGCCTCCACCTCGCCAACGCCTCCGGGCCCACCTGGGACTGGCTGGCCGATCACCCCGACCGCCTGCGCTTCGCGACCTTCCGGACCGCGGACGGCGCGCTGGCGGGCCGCGCCTGGTTCGGCCCCGGCTGCCAGGGCCCTCCGGGGCACGCCCACGGCGGCTCGCTGGCCTCGCTGCTCGATCTGGTGATGGGCGGGGCGGCCTGGGCGAGCGGCTTCCCGGTGGTCGCCGCGCACCTGGACATCCGCTACGGCCGCTCGGTGCCCCTGGGGCGCATCATGCGCTTCGACGCCCGGGTGGACCGCCGTGAGAAGCGCGTGGTCTACGCGACCGGCGCCATCTCCGACGACGGCGGGCAGGTCTACGCCAGCGGCAGCGGCCGCTTCGTCATCCTGCGCCGCCAGCAGCTCGCCGACTTCCACGCCCAGCAGCCCGAGACCTGCGACGGCGTCGTCTGGACCGGCGACCCCGGCCTGAGCGGCGAGTTCGCGGAGGGCTTCTGACAGCGGGGTGACGCCTCGCTCCCGCCTCAGGTCCGCAGCGTGAAGTCCAGCACCCCCAGCGAGGCGCCGTTGACCAGCAGCTCCACCTTGTGCGCCCCCGGGTAGTAGCGCCGGGTGGTGATCGGGCGGATCGGGTGCCGGCGAGAGAGCGTGAGCGCCTCCCCGGCGGCGATCTCACGGGTGGTCCACTTGAAGACCTTGGGGCTCAGCTTGCCGTTCTTGCGCTGGTGGTGCACCGCGTAGTCGATGAGCAGCTTCTGGGAGCCGGCGGCGGTCGAGCGCAGGGTGACATTGAACGCCAGCGCGTCGCCCAGCGTCACCGCCTCGGTCTCCAGGGTGAAGCCGCCGAGGTCCACCTCCGGGGGGCCGAAGCCCAGCACCGCGAGCGCGCCGGGATCGCCGCGCTTGATCAGGGTGCGGAGCGCGTGGCGGACGAGCTTCTCACGCTCGGCGGAGGCGCCCTCACTCCAGCGCTGCGCGATCGCCACCACCAGCGCGGGGTGGTCCTTGGCGATGTCGTTCAGGTTGTTGGCCACCGAGCGCCGCACGTACAGCTCCGGGTCGTCCTTCAGGGCCTCCAGCAGCGGGAGGACAGGGGCGGGATCGGCCACGAAGGGCTGCAGGCGGATGCCCCAGGGCAGGCGCGGGCGGGCGCCCTCGGAGACGAGCCGACGGACGTGGGTGCTGGGGTCCGTGCTCCAGGTCGTCAGCCTCTCCAGCACGGGCTCGGGGTAGCGCAGCAGAAACGGCCGCACGGCGAACTCGCAGCTGAAGCGCTGGGTGAGGGCGTGCATCGCGGTGAGCGACAGCTCCAGGTGCTCCAGCCCGTAGCTCTCGACGTACTGACAGAACGGCCAGAGCTCGAAGCTCTCGGTGACGCCGTCCGCGCCGTCGAGCGCCGGCGGCAGCGCGTCGAGGATGTGCGCGATGGCGGCCGGGTAGTCCGGCGCCAGGTGCGCGCGCAGCGCGGCGGCCACGTGGCGTATGCGATCCTTCAGCTCCAGCGGCTGGAGACCGTCGGTCGCGGCGGCCAGGAAGGGCGCGGGCGACCACCGGGGGCGGGCTGTGGAGAGGCCGTCTGCCAGGCGGCCGATCGCGTCGGTGTTGATCCACTCTTTGAAGGGCTCGGCCATGATCTGGCTATATCAGGCGTCAGGTTTGTCGGCTGTCGGCTGTCGTCGAGGGGGGTGTACGGCTCGGTTTGACGGATGTTTTTGGTGACGCTTCGATCGGTCTCGGCAGTCGCGGGCTCGGTTTTTGAGCGTCACGGCAAGGCGCCGTCGTTCT
>Ga0316204_10006080_pt1 | contig 18995 bp, 15 predicted proteins | sample 6monrhotite_MG_2_FD_205661 | JGI IMG/M metagenome (GOLD analysis project Ga0316204, IMG submission 205661) | Microbial mat bacterial communities from mineral coupon in-situ incubated in ocean water Damariscotta River, Maine, United States -... | ecosystem: Environmental > Aquatic > Marine >...
ACAAACCCGACAAACCCGACAAACCCGACAAACCCGACAAACCCGACAAACCCGACAAACCCGACAAACCCGACAAACCCGACAAACCCGACAAACCCGACAAACCCGACAAACCCAATAAATCATTCACGAACGACAAGAACCCGTCGCCTCAAAGAGACATCTTCAAAGGTATGTTGATCACCATCGGGCCAGATCACCGTGAGATCGACAACGTCGAGATCCCCGAACCCGAAGTGCGCCGCCAGCGGACCGCTGCTGGAGAGAGAAGTGCCTCCGGCGTGAACCCACCGGACGTAACGCCGGGAGCCGTGCTCGGCGATGAGCGTCGCGCCGACCGCGTCGGGGTTGGTGCCGGGTTGGTGAAGAGACACAGACAGCCAGCTCGCGGCGCCGCAGCGGGAGAGGTGGATCGTGGCTGGACTGTCCAGGGGGGCCTTCACCAGATCCAGGAAGCCGTCGCGGTTCAGGTCGGCCAGCACCACGCCTCGTGAGCGGGTGGCGTCGGCGACTCCCCAGGTGAGGCCCACCGGCTCAAAGTGCCCGTCGTTGTGTTGCCAGAACACCTCATCGGGCTGCAGCGCCGGGTCGGGCTTGTCCTCGTCGTTCGCATCGCTGCTGTCCCACTGGCCGAAGTTGATGACCGCGTCCAGCCGCCCGTCGTTGTCCAGATCCGCGAGCTCCGTGCCCCAGGAGACGTGCTGGCTGACGGACTCGTCGGGCATGAGGTTCCGTGACAGCGCGCTGTCGTACCACGTGCCGTCCGGTGCGCTCTCCATCAGAGAGAGCTCGCCCCAGCCGCTCATCAGGAAGTCGGGCGTCAGGTCGTCGTTGATGTCTCCGATGCCGAGCCCCATCGCCAGCGTGGAGCGATCCAGGTGGGTGTCTGCTGAGACGTCGAGGAAGGTGCCGTCGTGGTTGTGGAGCGCCACGTTGGGGGTGCTCACCGGGCCGTGATCGTTGGCGAGGTAGAGATCCTGGGCGCCGTCGCCGTTCAGATCGGTCCAGGCGGCCACGAAGGTGTAGGCCTCGGTGGCCGCCCGGGGCAGCCGCGCCGAGGCGTCGGCGAAGGCGCCCGCGCCGAGGTTCTCGTAGAGCTCGGAGGGCTCGCCTGGCAGCTCGGCTGCGTAGTCCCAGTTGACCGTGGACCAGTGGCCGCTGAAGAAGAGATCCAGGTCGCCGTCAGCGTCCATGTCCGCCAGCGCGGCGCCCACGGAGCCCCAGGCCCCGTCGAGGAAGCCCGCGTCGTGGGGGGTGAAGTTGCCGGTGCCGTCGTTCAGGTAGAGGCGGTTGGCCTGCCCCCGGTTGGCGACCACGACGTCCAGATCGCCGTCGGCGTCGACGTCGGCGGCGGCGCCGGCCATGCTGTAGTCGACGGCGTCCCCCCAGCGCGCGGCGGTCTCGTCGACCCAGGTCTGATCCGGGCGGCCCATGTAGAGCTGATCAGCGCCCATGTTGAGCAGCAGGATGTCCAGCCAGTCGTCGCCGTCGAAGTCCTCGACGATCAGCCCCCGGCCCGGCGGTCGGTTGCCCGCATCGTAGTCCACGAGCTGCGCCTGCCAGTCCGCGCCGCCGTCCGCGAGCCAGTAAGGGCCCAGGGAGGCGCGGGCGGCTTCGTCCAGGCAGGTGATCGGCTCGCCGGCCTCCAGGCGGGCGCCGAAGGCGGGGGCGCCGGTGTCGGTGTCCTCGGGCGGGGCGGTCTCGGTGGGGGCCGTGTCGATCGGGGGGGCCGTGTCGGCTGGCGGCTGTGTGTCGACGGGGGGGGCGGTGTCCGGCCGGGCGCTGTCCGAGGGGATCGCGGTCTCCCCCGGATCGTCCGGTGGAGCCTTCCCCGTACAGGCCAGCGCGGTGAGTATCCACAGCATCATCACCAGGAGATTATGCCCCGAACGACGAAGCGGCGACAACTGAAGGTGGGACACGTCGGAGATGCTGACGGAGCGCTGACGGAGCGCTGACGAGGCGCTGACGCGGCGCTGACAAGTGCGGGGCGGTGTCGTCGGATGCTGTGGAGCAGGAGGTGCCTGTGCGACGACGCTACACCCGCCGCGAGCCCCAGCAGTCCGAGCCGGATCTGGTCCCGGTGATGAACCTCGCCTGCCTGCTGGTGCCGCTGCTCTTGATGGGGACCGGCTTCGCCGAGCTGGCCGTCGTGGAGGTCACGCTGCCGGCCATATGAGGGGGACACCACGGCGAGGCCGGCGGCCCGCCACCCCTGAACTTGAGCATACTCGTCGAGGTCGACGGCTTCCGACTGCTGGGGAACAGCGACGGCATCCCGGCGGGCGGGGAGGGGCTGGCGCTGCCTTGTGGAGGTGACTGCGGCCCCGATGACTACGACTACGCGGGCCTCACCGCGGCGCTCACCGTCGTTAAGCACGCCCACCCGCACGCTGAGAACCTGATCCTGGTGCCGAGCAGCAGGGCGCCCTACGAGGTGATCATCGGGGCGATGGATGCCGCCCGCGCTGACGGCGCCCGCGCGCTGTTTCCCTACGTCGTCATCGCGGGCGGCGCTGAGTGAGCCTCCACTGAGCCTCCCCACGAGGGGCTCGGAGGGGCGTCGCTTCAGCTCGCGCTGCGCTCGGCGGACTCGGTCCAGGCGCGGAGGGTCTCAGCCAGCGCGTCCAGCGTGATGGGCTTGGGCAGGTAGTCGTCCATGCCCGAGGCCAGGCAGCGCTCCTGGTCGCCCCCCATGGCGTTGGCGGTCAGGGCCACGATGGGAACCTTGGACGCCGCCGTCTGCAGCGCGCGGATGGCGGCCGTCGCCTGATAGCCGTCCATGCGGGGCATCTGGCAGTCCATCAGCACCACGTCGTAGGGCAGGATCTGGAGGGCCTTCACCGCCTCCTCGCCGTCTGCCACGATGTCGCAGGTGTAGCCGAGCTTCTCCAGCATGCGCGACACCACCTTCTGGTTGACGAGGTTGTCCTCGGCGACCAGCACCCGGTTGTGCCCCGCCGTCGCCCGCGTCGGGCCGAACACCGCGTGCAGCGGCACCCCCGATGACTGCTCCGACGAGGGATCGGCGAGCAGGGTGATCAGGATGTCTCGCAGCCGCTCGCGCCGGATGGGCTTGGGGGTGTAGACGTCGACCTTGACCTCCGCCGCCCGCGCCGAGACCTCAGCCTCGGTCCAGGACGAGAGCATCACGATCTTCACCTCGGAGAGGCCGGGGATGGCACGCAGCGTGCGCGCCACCGCGATCCCGTCCATCTCGGGCATCTGCATGTCCAGCAGCACCACGTCGAAGGTGCGCCGCGACTCCACGGCGGCCAGCAGCACGGAGATCGCCGTGGGGCCGCTCACCGCCACCTCGACCTCCACGCCCCAGCCGCTCAGGTAGGTCTGGAGCAGCGCCCGCGCCACGGGGTTGTCGTCGATGACGAGCGCCCGGAGGCCGCTGAGCTTGGAGCGACGCAGGGCATCGGGCAGCGCCGGCTCCTCGCTGCGGGCGAGCGGCACGGTGAACCAGAAGCAGCTCCCGCGCCCCGGCCTGGAGGTCGCGTGGATCACCCCGCCCATGGCCTCGACGAGGCGCTTGCTGATGGCGAGCCCGAGGCCCGTGCCGCCGTAGCGGCGGGTGGTGGAGCTGTCCGCCTGGGTGAAGGCCTCGAACAGCCGCGCCAGCGCCTCCGGGCTGACGCCGATGCCGCTGTCCTCCACCTCGACCTTGAGCCAGACCGTCTCGTCCTCGAGCGCGTCCGTCGACACCCGCACCACGACCTGACCGCGGTGGGTGAACTTCACGGCGTTGCTCGCGAGGTTGAGCAGCACCTGACGGAACCGCCCGGGATCACCGCCCGCGCGCATTGGGGCGCCGGGGGCGATCTCACAGAGCAGCTCGATGCCCTTCTCCCGCGACTTGGCGGCGAGCAGCTCCAGCGTCTCCTCGACCACCGAGCCCGGATCGAACTCGATGACCTCCAGATCCAGCCGGCCGGCCTCGATCTTGGAGAAGTCCAGCACATCGTTGATGAGATCCAGGAGCGTCTCACCGCTGGTGCGGATCACCTCAGCGTACTCCTTCTGCTCGCCCGAGAGCGAGGTCTCCATCAGGAGCCCGGTCATGCCGATGACGCCGTTCATGGGCGTGCGGATCTCGTGGCTCATGGTCGCCAGGAAGTCGCTCTTGGCGTCGGCGAGCGCCTGCGCCTGATCCCGCGCGACCCGCAGCGCCTCGTTGTCCGCCGTGATGTCGCCGATGGCGTTCGCCTTGTTGGACTCGTAGAGCATCGCCACGGCGCTCGTGACGCCGAGCAGGCTCACGAAGTTGGCGCCGAGCAGGAGCCGCCACTCCGGGACGAGGAGCTGGTTGGCCACCTCGGAGGTGACGGGGTCCACCCAATGAAGCGACGCGTGGATCGTCAGCGCCACGAGCGTCCAGGCCATCCCCGAGCGCCTGCCGAACAGCGTCATGGCGAAGAGCGGCGAGATCACCAGCCAGTACACGGCGTGTGAGGACAGCGCGTTGTAGTACCAGGTGATGAGGACCACCGCGACGAACGGTGACAGCAGGAGCTGGTTGCCGGCGAGCGTGACGGAGCGCGTCAGCCGGATTGTGAGCAGCACACAGCAGGTGTTCATCGTGACCAGCGCCGTGATCCACCCGAGCGCCGGGACGCCCGCCATGAACGCGGCGGCGGCGATGATCGGGCCCCAGAACGCCACCGTGAGCGCGAAGCCCACCACCAGCCAGGCGCGGCGGCGTATGTCTGCCTGCGCATCGCGCAGGGACGGCGGAACGAACCAGAGCATCAGCCGGTTGGCGCGCGCGGTGAGTGGGCGCAAGAAGACTCCGCGGAGGGGAAAGCTCACCGTCGCTCTTCGACACACTCTGTTCAGCAGTTGAGCCGCTGGTGTGCGTCGCTCTCAGGGAACATGGGCCCAGGCCGCGCTGGCCGTCGCGCCCGATCCGCCGGAGGCGGTGGAGTAGGTGCCGCTGGCGAGGTTGGAGTCGCCGCCGGAGACCGCGGCGTAGGGGCCCGTGGCCGTGTTGGCGCGGCCGCCGGTGATGGCGGAGTAGGCGCCGTTGGCGACGCCGCCCTCACCGCCAGCGATCACCGCGTACCAGCCGTCCGCGGTGTTCTCGCCGCCGCCGGCGACCACCGCGTAGTCACCCTCGGCGACGTTCATGCGGCCGCCGGCCACGGTCGCCCAGGCGCCCGTCACGGCGTTGTCCAGCCCGGCGACGAGCCCGCCGTAGGAGGTGTAGGTGTGCCCGTCACCCACGACGAGGTTGTGGCTGCCGCTCTTCTCGTCGCCGCCGTCGTCGAGGTCGTAGCCGAGGATCAGGTTGCCCGTGCCGTTGCTGACGTCCGTGCGGCCCTCACCGGACTGGATGTAGACGTTGGCGCCGTCGAAGATCACCGCGTCATTCGCCGTGTCCACCGAGACGTACCGCAGCAGATCATCGAGGGCGGGGTCTCGGACATCCAGGCTGTCCAGCGTGGCCACGTCGTCTTGGAGGAGGGCGAGCTGAGCGTTGGTGGCGCTCAGCTCCGTCCGCAGGGCCTCGATCTCGTCGTACGAGGCGTCTAGGGATGCCTCAAGCGCCGAGAGGCGCGCCTCGACCGCCGCGTCTCCGTCGCTGTACTCGGCGCCGGCGCTCGGGGCGTTGGTCGGAGCGCTCTTGGCGCTCTCCTCGTCGCCGCAAGCGGTCAGCGTCGCCAGCAGGGTCAGGGGGATGATCATCGTGCCTCTCCTCGAATCGTCCACTCCTCCTACGTTCGGTCGCCTGAGATCACTCAGATCAGCGGCCTGGCGTAAGGACATGGAAAGATCCGGGGGAGGCTTCAGCCGGTCACTGCCATGACGAGCCCGGCGAGCCCGCGCGCATCGTTCGCGGGGCGCGCGCAGGCCATGAGCTGGTCGCAGACGTCAGCCACTTCGCAGGCGGCCTCGCCGATCTCGGTGGCGAGCAGCGCGGGCTCCGTGTCGGCCGGCAGCTCCGCGATCAGCTCGGTGGCGCAGAGGAGGATGGCGGACATGCGGTTGTTGAAGTCGTGCGCAAGTTTAGCCAGGGCGCTGCGCAGAGCGCGCTCTTCGTCGGTCATGGGATTTCTCGATTGGGGGGGGACTCTACAGTTCGGCACCTGGAGTCCGGGTTTGAGAGTGAACCGCGCCTTCATGTGCGCGCGCTTCTTTCGCGTTTCTTCCTCAGTTTTTCCTCAGTTTTTCCTCAACCGCCTGCTGAAACAACCGAGGTGGATCGAGACAGGGGGGTCTGTTGGATCGAGGACAGCTCAAGACGGTCGAGGACAAGGACTGCGAAGTCCTGTTGATTGACGACGATGACGTCATCAAGGAAGTGCTGACTCACTTCCTCGCTGACGAGCCCATGTCGCTCCGCTGGTGTCCAGAGGGGGAGGAGGCAGTCCAGAGGGCGATCGATGTGCGCCCGTCGGTGATCCTGCTGGACATGGTGATGCCGAGGATCGACGGCTTGGAGGTCCTCCAGCACCTGCAGGCGAACCCCGAGACGCGGGACATACCGGTGGTGATGCTGTCGAGCAGCGACAGCACGGACCTCAAGTGCGAGGCCTTCGCGCTGGGGGCGTCGGACTACCTCGTCAAGCTCCCGCCCCGAGTGGAGCTCATCGCCCGGCTCCGGGCGCAGACCCGGAGCTTCCGCATGCAGCAGGAGCGGGATGAGGCGGTGCGCGCGCTGAAGGCGACGCTGCTGCAGCTGGAGGCGCAGAACGCCCGCCTCGACCAGCTCTCCTCCCTCGACGGCCTGACCGGCATCGCCAACAGGCGCGTGTTCGATCTGGCGCTCGACGAGCGCAGGGAGATGAGCAGCGGTGAGCTGTCCATGATCCTGATCGATGTCGACGAGTTCAAGCGCTACAACGACACCTGCGGTCACCAGGCCGGGGACGAGGTGCTGAGGGCGATCGCTCAGGTGCTGGAGAACTGCTGCCGCCGCCGCAGCGATCTGGTCTCCCGCTACGGCGGCGAGGAGTTCGTGGCGCTGCTGCCGGAGGTGAGCCTTGAGCGCGCTCAGGATCTCGCCGAGCGCATGCGCCTCGCGATCACGTCCCTGGGGATCGACCACCCGGGCAGCGACCGCGCCGTGGTGACCGCGAGCTTCGGGGTGGCTGGCTGCGTCGGGCGCTTTGATGAGCGGCTCTTCGAGCGCGCGGACCGCGCGCTGTACGCCGCCAAGGCCTCGGGCAGGAACCGGGTGGTGGTCGACGGCGGTGAGATCATCGAGCTGTATCGGCGGGCGCAGTAGCGTTACCCTGCGTGGGTGACTGAGCAGACGTACCTCTTCGAGCGCACACAGCAGGACGCGGGGCATCGCCGCCTCCGCGAGGACGCCGTCGGCGAGGTGGAGACCTTCCTCTCGCGGGTGGGCGAGGTGGGTACTGACGGTACTGACGCGCCTCTGGAGGGGTTCCGGGAGTCCAGGGACTGGGAGCTGCTGCTGCAGTTCGCCATGGAGGTCCAGCTCAACATCCGCTGGTACGAGCAGCACATCGATCGACAGACCCGCTGGGACGGCGTGTGGCGGACCGTCGTCCTCCTGCTGGGCGCGGTGGCGCTCGCCGGCCTGCCGCTGCTGGTCGTGTTCCTGGAGCTGCCGATCGCCGAGCGGCTCGCCAGCGGCTCGCTCAACCTGCTCATCACTCAGTTCGGCATCCTGTTCTCGGGCTTCGTCGCGTACCTGAAGCTGCTCGCCAGCGCGATGGACAAGAGCGCGCTTCAGCAGGGCTTCTGGGAGGCCAGCGCGGACCTGAAGGAGCAGCTCTACACCTTCGAGCGCGAGTGGAAGAAGTCCCCCGTCTTCGGTGGGGACGGCCTGTCGGATGACTTCAGGGACGCGCTGATGGGGCAGATCGCCGCCGCGCGCACGACCGTGCGCGCGGAGCGCCGCGCCTCCTTCGAGGCGCGGCAGTCGCCGGTGGCGCTGCTGGAGGCGCTGTCCGGCAGCGCGGACGCGGTGTCGGAGCGGGGCGGTGAGGTGGCCGCGGCGCGGGCGGAGCTCGCCGCGATGGCGGATCCGTACACCCAGCTCCTGAACGACCGCCGCGAGGCCCGCGCCGCCCACGACGCCGCTCGGCGGGAGGTCCAGGCGCTGGAGTACCGGGCGCAGGTGCTCAGGGCCGCCAGCGACCTCCCCGAGCGGGACGCGCTGGTCGCTGACACCCTGAGCGCGCTCATCGACGCCAGGGTCGAGGTGCAGCGCAGACGGATGGCGCTCGAAGCGCTGTCGGGCGCGCCTCGTTAAGCCCTGAGGTATGGCAAAGAAACCCACCAGCTCGCGCCTCGGGCGCCTGGCACGCCTCGGAGGGCTGACCTCGAAGGTCGGCTCCAGCTACATGGCCCAGCAGGTCACCGGCCTGTTCCAGGGCGAGGAGGCGCGCAAGCAGTCGCGCCGGAAGCTGCACATCAAGAACGCCGAGATGGTGGCGGAGACCATGGGCTCCCTGAAGGGCGCCGCCATGAAGCTCGGGCAGACCGTCGCGCTGATGACCGAGAGCATGGATCTGCCGCCCGAGGTCGCGGCCAGCCTGCGCACGCTGAACGACAAGGCCGAGCCCGTCCCCGCCATCCTCGTGAAGAAGTGCATCGAGAAGGAGCTGGAGCGGCCCGTGAGCGAGCTCTTCTCGCGCTTCGAGGACCGCCCGCTGGGGACCGCCAGCCTGGGGCAGGCCCACGCCGCCTGGCTCGAAGACGGCACCCCGGTCGTCATCAAGGTGCTGCACCCCAACATCGAGCGCTCCATCGACTCGGATCTGGCCGCGCTGCGCTCCATGTTCGTCACCGGCCGGGTCATCAACCGCGACAAGGGTGAGATCGAGGCCATCTTCGAGGAGATGCGCGAGCGGCTGCACGAGGAGATCGACTACTACCAGGAGGCGGCCAACCTGGAGTTCTTCCGCTCATCGCTCGCCCACATGGACGGGCTGCGGATCCCCGGCACCTACCCCGCGCTCAGCACCGGGCGGGTGCTCACCATGGATCGCCTCGCGGGCATGCCGCTGGACGAGTTCCTGGAGGGCTCCACCCAGGCAGCCCAGCGCCGCGCCGCCGACACGCTCGCGGACAGCTTCCACGAGATGGTCTACGAGCTGAACGCGATCCACGCGGACCCCCACGCGGGCAACTACCTGTTCGAGCAGGACGGCACCGTGGGCCTGCTGGACTTCGGCTGCGTGCGTCGGTACGACGAGCACTGGATCGCCAACTACGCCCGCGCCGGGCTGAGCGCCGTCGCCGGCGAGCGCGAGCAGGCCATGCGGCACTACATGACGCTGGGCTGCCTGCTCGAAGAGCATCGACCCGAGGCGGCCGACGTGCTCTGGGAGATGGTCGAGATCATCGTCGCGCCCTTCCGGGTGGACGCCTACCACGCGGGCTCCGAGGACGATCGCCTCCAGGAACAGGTCAACAAGATCGTGCCCCGGATACTCCGCTATCCGGAGATCCGAAGCCCCCGCGAGCTCATCTACCTGAACCGCGCGCTGAACGGCATGTACTCGATGCAGCGGCGCCTGGGGGCTCGCCGGGACTACGGAACGTTGCACCATGGTTACGCCAGCCGCGCCGTCGCCCGCGCCGAGGGGCGGGAGCCCTGACAGGGAAATAGTCCCCTCTTTCTGAGACCTTTCATGGGGGATGGGTTTCGGGGGTTTGCGTATTATCCTGGTCTCAGTTCACATCGGCCAGCCGCTTGAAGTCGGCCGCTGAAATGAGGAGTGGAAGATGTTTACGAGTGCACTGTTTGCGCTGCTGTCGATGACCGCCTACGCCGAGGATCCCGAGTTCGTCGGCACAGACGACCCCACCCAGAAGTTCGAGGATCCCGAAGGTGATCTGTCGGCCGAGCTCGGAGGCGCGTTTGCTTCCGGTAACGTGCAATACCTCACAGTCAACGGCCTCGTCACCGGCGGCTACCGCTGGGACCGCAACAAGCTCCAGGGCAAGCTGGGCGCCAACATCGGGCAGGCCATCCAGGAGATCCCCGACGAGGCTGGAGAGACGGACGGCATCCTCGACGAGGACGAGCGCGCGGTGGGCATGACCCCCAACTCCAAGCGCCTCGACAGCGAGCTCCGCTACGATCGCTTCCTGTCCGCCAAGGACAGCCTCTATGTGCTGGGCGGCGCCTTCATCGATCCCTTCGCTGGCTACGACCTCCGCAGCCACGAGCAGCTCGGTTACTCCCGCATCCTGGTGGAGTCCGAGACCACCCACCTCGTCACCGAGCTCGGCGCGGACTACGCGCAGGAGTTCTACGTCGAGGACGTCGACCCCGCGACCGCGAACATCTTCGCCGCGCGCCTGCTGATCGGTTTCCAGCACCAGTTCAACGAGAGCGTGTCCTTCTCCGAGACCGTCGAGGTCTATGAGAACGTCTTTGACCTCGCGGACCTCCGCGTCCTGAACGAGGCCGCGATCACCAGCAAGCTCAGCGATAAGTTCAGCGTTAAGCTCAGCAATCAGCTGATCTTCGACAACGTGCCGGTCGAAGGCTTCGGAAAGTACGACCAGGTCACCCTGATGACCCTCGTCGCTTCGATCCTCTGAGCCGAGCCCACACCTACCCCCCCTGGAGTCTGTAATGAATCTTGACCAATACACCGAGGGCCTACCTGTCTGGGCTGTACTCGGCCTCAAGGCGATCGCCGCAGTCGCCATCTTCGTCCTCGGCTGGATCATCAGCAAGTGGACCTACCGGCTGGTCGTCGGCCTGGTCCGCAAGCGCAACCTCGACGAGGCGCTGGGGCGCTTCGTCGCCAGCATCGCCCAGTACACCGTGCTGGCCGCCGCGGTCATCGCCGCGCTGGGCGCCGTGGGCATCGAGACCACCAGCCTCGTCGCCATCTTCGCCTCCGCCGGTCTGGCCATCGGCCTCGCCCTCCAGGGCAGCCTGTCGAACTTCGCCGCGGGCGTGATGCTCCTCATCTTCCGCCCCTTCGACCTCGGTGATGTGGTCATCGCCGCGGGTGAGACCGGCAAGGTTGATGACATCGGTATGTTCGCTTCGACCTTCATCACGCCGGACAACAAGAAGATCATCATCGGTAACTCCGCCATCATCAGCGGGAACATCACCAACCTGACCACCATGGGCGTCCGCGGCGTCGGCGTCGCCATCGGCGTCGCCTACGGCACCGATCTGGCCGAGGCCAACCGGGTCATCCTGGAGGCCGTCAAGAGCGCGGACATGGTGCTGGCGGAGCCCGCTCCGTCCATCGTCTGCACAGGCTTCGGCGCCAGCTCGGTCGACTTCCTGGCCAAGTTCTGCGTCACCGCGGATGACTTCACCGCCAACGGCGGCCAGCAGGCCCCGCACAACGTGCGCATCGCCATCTACGACGCGCTGAACGCGGCCAACATCGAGATTCCGTTCGATCAGGTCGTCATGCACCAGGTGCCCGCCGCCGACGCGGACGTGGACGCCGCCGCCTCCTAAGGCGTCGACAACACCTCGGCTTCCGAGAAGGCGTCGTCCCGGACATCCGGGGCGGCGCCTTTCAGCGTTTTTCTTACCGGGTCGGTAGCGCTCTCTTCAGGCTCCGGTGTCGGAATGCTGCGTAGGAGGAATCGATGTTTCTGGCTCTCGCTCTCGCAATCGCTCCCCAGGCCCAGGCCTATGATGAGTTCTCCGATCAGACCCTGAGGTTGGAGGTCGTCTCCCAGGGCATGTCCCAGGACGCCCTGTTCTCCGGCGGCGCCCGCCTGGACATGGGCAGCCCCTATGTCTCTCTGGAGGGGCGCTCCCAGCTCAGCGGACACTGGGTCGGTCGAGGAAGCCTCGGCGTTGACATCTTCGACGACTGGGAGGGCTTCGACCTGGAGCTGGGCCTGTCGATGTCCGGCGGCGGCGACTGGTACGACCAGGCGCTCTACGCCGGCCCTGGCGTCGGCTTCGAGTTCGGCATGGGCGTCAACATGGGCCGCATCCACGGCCACTATCGGGCCATCACCCCCTTCACGGACAACCCCGTGGGCATGGTCTCCATGGAGCGTCGCTGGAGGCTCGGCGTGGACGTCTTCGAGCGCGTCCAGGTCTTCGGGCAGGGCACGGTCGTCAACGAAGCGGCGGGCGTCACCGACTGGGAGAAGGCCCGCGCTGTAGGCCTCGGGGCCAGTCTGGCCTTCTGATCCTCTCAAGGGACGGCGGGAGAAGCCGAACTCGCAGGGACGCTCCGTGAGGCGGCTCCATGCTCTTCGTCTTCTTCGCGCTGGTCACTAATGACGCCAGCGCGGCAACACTCCGGGTGGGTTCGACAGGCTTCTCAAGCCTGCAGGACGCCGTTGACGCTTCCAGCGACGGCGACCGCATCGAGGTCGAACCAGGCGTCTACGACGGCGGGGTTGATCTCCAGGGCAAGGACGTGGAGATCGCCTCCACCGAAGGCGCCTCGCGGACCACCATCTCCCTCACCAGCATCGGCTTCTTCTGGGATCAGGGCGAAGCCGGCCGGCTGGAGGGCTTCACGGTGGAGGCCAACGGCTTCCGGGCCTTTCAGATCGTCGACAGCGACGTGGAGATCATCGACGTCGAGGTCATGGAGGCCGGCGACGGCACGGATCGCGGCGGCGCCGTCAGCGTCACCGGCGGCAGCGCCGTGTTCGACGGGGTCACCTTCACGGACAGCGCGGGCAGCCGGGGCGGCACCCTCTACGCCGTCGACGGCGCCTACGTGCAGCTCATCGACGTGCTCATCGAGGGCAGCAGCGGCGACTTTGGCGGGGCCATCTACGCCGAAGACGCGACCCTCGATGTCTCCGGGGTCACCATCGAGCAGGTCACCGTGGAGAACACCGGCGGGGCCTTCTACCTCGCCAGCGCCGAGCTGTACGCCGACGGACTGACCGTGCGCGACGTGGTGGGCCAGGAGACCTTCGGCGCCGGCCTGTACGCCGGGAACCGGACCGCGGTGAGCATCACCGGGGGCAGCTTCGAGGGCTGCCAGATCACCGAGCTCGACGACGACTACGCCGGCGGCGCGATCTACGTCGAGGACGACAGCGCCATCACGCTGGCGTCCGTCTCCTTCCGCGACAACGTCTCCACCGACGGCGGCGGCCTCGCCCTGGACGGCGCGGTGGCCGAGCTCACGGACGTCACCTTCGCCGACGGCGAGGCGACCCGGCGGGGCGGCGGCCTCTTCCTCACGGACAGCGCCGAGCTGCTGTGCAGCGGCTGCGTCTTCGAGGACAACACCGCCCTGGAAGGCGGCGGGATCTTCCTCGGCACCAACGCGGTGTTCGAGGCGGAGTCCAGCGAGTGGTCCGACAACGTGGCCGAGGAGAGCGGCGGCGCGATCCGGGCCGACGGCGCCTTCCTGGTGGACCTGAGCGCCTCCGTCTTCGAGAGCAACGAGGCCTCGGACATCGGCGGAGGCCTCTACCTCACGGACATCTACCGCACGGCGGCGCTTCAGGGCGTGGAGTTCACCTCCAACCGGGCGACCAACGACGACGGCGGCGCCGTCGCCGCTGACGGCGCCACGGGCCTCACCGTCAGCGACAGCGTGTTCAAGCTGAACGAGGCCCTCTCCGGCGGCGGCGGGGGCATCTGGTTCTCGCCCTCCAGCGACCGGGATCTGGAGATCAGCGAGAGCACCTTCCAGTCCAACGCCGCGGAGCGCGAGGGCGGCGGCGTGCTGATGCTGGAGGGCGGGCGGCTCTCCATCCTCGACAGCCAGTTCCTCCGCAACGACGCGGGCGAGGTCGGCGGCGCGATCGCCGTGGAGCGCGCCGCTGGCGTCGAGGTGCTGCGGGTGCTGCTCTACGAGAACCTCGCCCTCGAGTCGGGCGGCGGCTACCACGAGCGCGAGGTCGACGACAGCACCTTCGCCTACAACATCGTGGCGGAGAACGTCGCGGATGACGGCGGCGGCGTCTGCTTCGTCGGCGCGGCCAGCCCCGACATCATCAACAACACCTTCGCCGGGAACACCGCCCACGACGACGGCGGCCACGTACACGCCGAGGGCGGCGCCGTGCGGCTGATCAACAACATCTTCCACCAGGCGGTGGACGGCGGCGCGGTCTTCGCGGACAGCGACGCGGCGGACGGCACGGACCTCTTCTACAACGACGTCTTCGAGAACGCGGGCGGCGACTACACCGGCGCCCTGATCGATCCGAGCGACGACTCCGGCAACCTCGCCGTGGACCCGCAGTTCCGGGCCTACAGCATCGACGGCGACGAGACCGACGACGACTTCCACCTCCTCCTGGAGAGCGCCTGCGTGGACGCGGGGCACCCGGATCTGGAGGACAAGGACGGCACCCGCTCGGACATCGGCGCCTACGGCGGCATCGACGCGGCGGTCTACGACGACGACGGCGACGGCTTCTGGACCAACACCGACTGCGACGACGACGACGCCACCGTCCGCCCCGGCGCCGACGAGATCCCCTACGACGGGCTCGATCAGGACTGCGACGGCGACGACCTCATCGACGTCGACGGCGACGGCTTCACCGGCTCCGAGGCCGGCGGCGTCGACTGCGACGACGAGGACGAGGGCGTGCACCCGGACGCCGAGGAGGTCTGGTACGACGGCGTCGACCAGGACTGCGACGGCTACTCGGACTTCGATCAGGACTTCGACGGCTACGACCACACGAGCTTCGGCGGCGGCGACTGCGACGACCTCGACCCGGCGATCCAGCCGGGGGTCGCCGAGAACTGGTACGACGGCGTCGACCAGGACTGCGACGGCCACTCGGACTTCGACGCGGACTTCGACGGCTACGACTCGGACGCCTACGGCGGCTCGGACTGCAACGACGCCAGCGCCCTGTCATGGCCCGGCGCGCCGGAGATCGCCTACGACGGCTTCGATCAGGACTGCGACGGCTTCGACATCAGCGACGTGGACGGCGACGGCTTCGACGGGCTGGTGGTCGGCGGGCCGGACTGCGATGACCAGGATCCCACCATCTACCCCGGCGCCGAGGACGACCCCTACGACGGGCTCGATCAGGACTGCGACGGGCGCAGCGAGTACGACCAGGACGGCGACGGCTTCGACTCCGCGAGCTTCGGGGGCACGGACTGCGACGACACCGATCCGCTGATTCATCCGCTGGCCTACGAGACCTGGTACGACGGTGTGGACTCCGACTGCGACGGCTGGAGCGACTTCGACGCCGATCGCGACACCTACGAGTCCGATCAGTACGGCGGCAACGACTGCGATGACACCGACCCCATCACCCACCCGGACAACTGGGAGGAGTGGTACGACGGGGTCGACCAGGACTGCGCCGGCGACGACGACTACGACGCGGACAAGGACGGCTTCCAGGGGCCCTCCGGCGTGGGCGAGGACTGCGACGACAACCGCAAGGAGGCCAACCCGAACGCCCAGGAGATCGAGAACAGCCTCGACGACGACTGCGACGGCTGGGCCGAGGACGACGACCGGGACGGCGACGGGCTGGAGGACTGGGACGAGTGGGTCGTGGGAACGGACCACACGGACCCGGACTCGGACGGCGACGGGCGCTCGGACGGCGAAGAGATCGGCCTCATCGCGGCCCCTCGGGACAGCGACCTCGACGACCTGATCGATCCCTGGGACGAGGACGACGACGGCGACGGGATCCTCACGCGCAGTGAAGATCTCATCGACGTCGACGGCGACCAGCAGGCGGATCCGGACGTGGACGGTGACGGGATCCCCAACTACCTCGACAGCGACTCGGACGGCGACGGCTACAGCGACCTCGCCGAGGGCGAGGATGACCGGGACTACGACGGGCTGGAGGACTACGTCGACTACACCGGCGACTTCGCGGGCGGCGGCTGCTCCGGCGGCCCCGGCGGCCAGTCCGGCGCGTTCTTCCTGCTGCTGCTCACGCCGGCCGTCTTCCGACGTCGCGAGCTCTCCGGCCTGCTCATCGCCCTCTTCGCGGCCCTCATGGCCGCCCCGACCGCCAGCGCGGAGGGCCTGGACGCCCACGGCCTCCAGGTGTTCGGCACCACGGGCGATCCCGCCGGCTACACCCGCCTGGCCTACCCCGAGGGCGGCGCCTTCGGCGACCTGGACGCGGGGCTGGTGGTGGACCACGCGGCCGACCCGCTGGTGGAGGTGCTCCCCGGCGGCAACGAGGCGGTGATCGAGCAGCTCTCGACTGCCAACGTGGTGGTCAGCGCCTCCCTCGGCAGCTTCACGCGCCTGGAGCTGGTGATGCCCGTGCACGCGCTGGGCGTGGCCGCCAACACCGGCCTCTTCTCAGCCCCCGGCGACCTCCGCGTCGGCGGGGTGATCCCGGCCTTCCGCCCGAAGGGCCTCCGCCCCGGCGTGGCGCTGGCGCCCAGCGTCTGGCTGCCCACCGGCAGCTCCGAGAACCTCGTCGGCAACCCCGGCGTGAGCGGCGGCGCCGTGGTCGCGCTGGCGCAGGAGATCGGCCCCTTCGGCTGGGCGGTGAACGCCGGCGCGCGCATCGGCGGCCAGGAGCCCGAGCGCAACATCCAGGCCGGCGCCGGCCCGCTGGCGGGCCTCGGCGGACACTACATGGCGACCGACGCCCTGGCCTTCACCGCCGAGGTGGCGGTCCAGGGTGACTCCGGCTGGACGAGCTTCCCCCTGGAGGCCGGCGGCGGCGCCCGCCTGCGGCTGCGCCGCGGGGTCTGGACGACAGCCGGCGGCGCGGTGGGCCTGAACGACGCGGTGGGCAGCGCAAAGTGGCGCGCCATCGTGGGCGTCGGCTGGAGCCACCGGGCCCCGGAGATGGAGGTCTACGTCATCGCCGACGAGACCATCCCCGACGGCGATCGCGACGGCGACGGCTTCATGGACTCCGTGGACGCCTGCCCGGATCAAGCCGAGACCGTCGACGGCTTCGACGACGACGACGGCTGCCCCGAGCTGGACGGCGACGGCGACGGCGTGCCCTTCGCCCGCGACGCCTGCCCCGAGGAGCCCATCTACCCCGAGCAGGATCCGCGCTACTCCGACGGCTGCCCCAAGCTGGCCGAGCTGAGCGGCGACAAGATCATCATCACCCAGTCCATCTTCTTCGAGGAGGGCAGGGCGACCATCCTCCCCGTGAGCTACCCGGTGCTGGAGGCGGTGGCCGACATCGTCAAGGAGCACCCGGAGCTGGACGGCATCCTGGTCGAGGGGCACACCAACGACAACGGCGCCGCCGAGATGAACTACCGCCTGAGCGAGGATCGGGCCCGCGCCGTGGTGCGCTGGCTCATCGACGACGGCGTCGATCGCAACCGCCTCATCGACAAGGGCTACGGCTTCGATCTGCCCCTGGTGGACCACGACGCGCCAGACGCCGGCCGCATCAACCGGCGGGTGGAGTTTACGGTCGTCACCCTCGAAGAGGTGCCAGACAGCAAGCGCATGCCGGATCCGTCCCTGCTCCCCGAGCGCTGACCCGATACAGATCCCTCGTCTGACACGAGGGAATCATGCTCCTGATACTCACACTGCTGGGCTGCACTCACGAGGAGTCGCAGCCGGTCCGCGTCGCCTTCGAGGCGATCGCCGAGGGCTTCGTGGGTGAGCCGTTCGGCCTGAACCAGACGGAGCACTACCACGTCGCGGCCAGCGGCTGGTTCCAGTACGACGCCACGGAGAACGACGACAACCTCGGCGACGAGGACCGCGGCGAGTACCACCACGCCAACAACGGCGGCTTCGAGCTGCTGATCGAGGGCATCCTCATCGAAGGCTCGGACGACCCCTTCGTGGAGATCGAGGGCTACGGCCCGGACAGCTTCATCTACCAGGACGGCCCGGGGAGCTGGGGCGATCAGGCCGGCATCATGACCGTCGACGGCCTCTCGGACAAGAACCTGGATCTCTTCATCATCTTCACCGACGACGACGGCAGCACCTTCGAGGCGGACGAGCTGCCCGCCGAGTTCCCAATGGCGGACATCGAGATCGCCCACACCTTCTCGCTCAAGGGCAGGGAGGACGATCTGTACCTCGAGTTCACTTCCCTGACCCAGGTAGAGGTGCCCTGATTTCGCGAGTCAACGCCCCGGCGTGAGCTCCATACGCAGATTGGCGGAGACACAGATCCGCGGCCGCTCCCCCTGGTAGGGGTGGACGTAGTGCTGCAGCGCCCCCGGAAACACGACCAGCATCCCGGACTGGGGATGCACGGTGAAGGTGCTGGGCGCCAGCTCCAGCCCGGGAATGACCGGCGCGGCCCGGCGCGGATCCACAAAGGACAGCGCGCCCGCATCCGCCGCATCCGCTGGCGGCGGATCCCCAGCATCGACATACCAGGCGACGGACCAGTGAGCGGCGGCGTGATCGTGGAGGAGGTTGTAGCCCCCACGGTCCAACACGACGGCCCAGCTCTGCACGGACCAGCGGTGCTGCGGCACCTCGAGTCCGCGCTCGGCGGCCATGCCCTGCAGGCAGTAGCCGACATGATCAACGAAGAGCGCCATCAAGGCCTGGAACGGCTCCTCCCGACGCATGGCGAGGTCAGGCCTGGAGTGCCACCCCCCCGATACGGAGGCCTTGAAGCCAGACGGGCCGAGCGCGCGTTCAGCCAGCAGGGTCCGCTTCAACGCATCGTTCAGCTCGGTGACTCCGTCTGGGCGGAAGACGGTGAGCTCTGTCGAGAAGAGGGTAAGACGGTCCATATCGGCCATGTGGAACCGTATCATGTTGTGTTTGTGATGAGTTGTTGGTTCGGTTGTCGGGTCGGTTGTCGGGTCGGTTGTCAGGTCGGCGGGTCGGCGGGTCGGTTGTCAGGTCGGCGGGTCGGCGGGTCTGGGGTTCGGCTTTGTTTGACGGAGGTTGATGGGACTGGCGAGAGCGGTCTCGGCAGTTGCGGGCCCGGTGTTTGAGCGTCACGTCGAGGCGCCGTCGTTCTGCCTGCTGTGTTGTTGGACTTCCCGACCGTCTTTGGTGGCGCGGTGCCCCTGGGTAGATTCGACGTGTGCTCGCTGCGCTAACGAATCCCCGGACGATCCGTCCTCGTAGACTCGACAAGGTCTGGTGGCCGGTGCCGTGCAGCTTGCGTCACACACGCCCGAA
>Ga0316204_10006081_pt1 | contig 18995 bp, 22 predicted proteins | sample 6monrhotite_MG_2_FD_205661 | JGI IMG/M metagenome (GOLD analysis project Ga0316204, IMG submission 205661) | Microbial mat bacterial communities from mineral coupon in-situ incubated in ocean water Damariscotta River, Maine, United States -... | ecosystem: Environmental > Aquatic > Marine >...
GTGTGTTGAGAGCCCCTGCGGGACAGGGGCTTAGTACGGTGGGTACGAAAGGATAATCACCCATGCATATCGAACCAGGATTCGTTCAACCTGCGAAAATCCTCATGGCCAATGCCGGCGCGCTGACCGTCGCCGCGTGGGCCGCTAAGGAACACTTGATCGCCGACATCGCACGCGCGCCGTGGACCATCGCCAAGACCGCCGTCGCCGCCGTGGTGTTCAGCGTGTTCATGGAAAGCTTCTCCATGCCCATAGGCCCGTCTGAGCTTCACTTCGTAGGTGCCATGGCGATGTACCTGACCTTGGGCTTCCTGCCCACGCTGTTGGGCTTTGCTTTGGGCTTGGCGCTTCAGGGCTTGCTGTTCTCGCCTTGGGACATGGTGCACTTGGGCGTCAACTCGCTGTCGCTGATGTTGCCGCTGATCGCGCTGCACTACAGCGTTGGCCGCAAGTTGTTTGACCAATCTGTGCGCACGCGCCTGAGCATGGCCAAGATCGTTAAGCTCGACGCCATCTATTATGCCGGTGTGACCTCGATGGTCGGTTTTTGGCTGTGGATCGGTGGTGCTGAAACCGCGTTCGCCGATTGGGCCGCGTTCGCCAGCGCTTATCTGATTGTTGTGGCGCTTGAGCCGGTGCTCACCTGGGGCATCGTCAACGGCCTGAAAAAGGTTCAAGACCACAAAGTGGTGCAGAACCTGTTCGTGGTGCATGAGTTGAACACCACGCGCTAAACAACACACGTCTCAAAGCAAAACGGTCGACGATGTTTCGTCGGCCGTTTTTTTGTGCGCGCGTGCATTCCATGGGACTTTGTACCGGACAGAAAAAAGCCCCCCGAATGTCGGTTCGGAGGGCCTTTTAACTTAATCTGCAAAACATCAGGTGATGTTGTCGATTTCTTCGTCGGTCATGTTGCCCGGCACCACGGTGATGGGGATGTGCAGCTTACCGGCGGCTTTTTCGACAAAGTAGCTGACCAGCGGGCCGGGGCCGTCGTTGCCGGTGGCGCCGCCGAGCACCAAAAGCGAAATGCTTTTGTCTTCGTCGATCAGCGAGATCAGCTCTTCCGCGATGTTGCCTTCGCGCAAGTGAATGATCGGCATCTTGCCGGTGGCGCGCACGACTTTGTCTGAGTTTTCCGAAAGCAAAGCCTCGGCTTCTTCGCGGGCTTCTTCCTGCATCAGATCGCCAATCGCCATCCAGTGCTGAAATTCGGCGGGCTGAATGACATAGACCAGTGCCACGCGGCCACCGACACGCTTGGCGCGCTGGCATGAAAAACGCAGCGCCGGGCCCAATTCTGGGCTTTCATCGATCACGCACAGGAACGTAAATTCTTTTTCCTTAGGCGTAGTTGCCTCTGTAGACGTGTTTTGGGTATCGCTCATTTACCTTAGCCCCTCTTCTTGAACACGGCATTTGCGGTCCATCCTGACACTACGGCGATGAGAATGGCAAGCAGACCATAAAGCAACGCGTGTTCGTGGGCGAAATTGTAGATTTCAGCCTCTAACCCCACTTTGTGTACGGTCAATTGAGTGGAATTGTGCGTCGCGATTCGCCCATCAGTGACCAAATATGTGTCGATCACGTATTCGCCGACATGAACGTTCGCCGGGAACCACAGGTCGGTGCGGAATAACTGCTTGCCAAGCAGATCGATTTTGCCCGGTTCGCCTGTATAGAGGTTCTTCGCGACCATGTTGCGCACCAGGCCGTCCCTGAAGTTTTGCAAGGTGGCTTCGGTTGCGTTCTCAGGCGCCGATTTGGCGATCAGGCCCAAGTTCTTGGCGCCGATTTTCTGTTGCAGCAATACATCGGCCGACAGCAGCTCGTCGATCGGTTTGGAGGATGCCAGGGCGTAAAAGCCAGGCGCGCCTTCGAAGATCACTTCGTCGGTGCTGACCCAAATCCCGGCCACACGCTCTTTAAGACGGATCGAGGTGTTTTTGTTCGGTCCGCGCACCACGACGATGATGTCGCCTTCGTGATCGGTTGCGCCGAACAACAGCAGATCGGCCCCCTCGAACGACACGTCGAGACGCACGTCCGGTCGGGACAGATCGACCTCAAGCCCTTTGGCAGATGCGGGTGCCGTCGCAAAAACAACAGCCAACAGCGGGAGGAGGGAGACTAAGCGGAAGATGCCAGACATGATCAATGTCCTCCCGTGGTGCCAAGGGCGTAAAGGTCGTCGGGCGTCAGGGTCAGGTCGAGGCCGATCTTGACGCACACGCCGATGACCATCAGCGCCAACAAGATGCGCAGTTGCTCACCGTTGAGCTTGGCCCCTGCGCGGGCACCGAACTGAGCGCCTATCACGGCACCGAACAGCAAGAGAACCGCCAGAACCACGTCAACCGCGAAGTTGTTGACCGATTGCAGCACCGTGACGTTGGCGGTCACGAAGATGATCTGGAACAGCGACGTGCCGACCACCACCGCAGTGGGCATGCCGAGCAAATAAATCATCGCCGGAACCATAACAAAGCCACCGCCGACACCCATGATGGCGGACAAAATGCCGACGATCAGACCGACGCCGATGGGCAGCAGGGCGGAGATGTAAAGCTTGGAGCGGCGAAAGCGCATCTTAAACGGCAGCGCGTGCAAGATGTTGTGCTGACGACGTTTGGGCGGCGCGGATTTTTTGGAACGACGCATGGCGTTGAGGCTTTCGATAAACATCAACGAACCGATCACGCCGAGGAAAAGCACGTAAGACAATTTAATGACCAGATCGATCTGGCCTAAGGTCTTCAAGAACGTGAACAGCCACACACCGAATGTGGAACCGATCACACCGCCGATCAGCAGCATCACGCCCATTTTGATATCGACATTGCCGCGCTTAAAGTGCGCCAGCACGCCGGAAATGGAGGATGCGACGATCTGGTTGGCTTCGGTACCAACCGCAATGGCTGGCGGAATGCCGATAAAGATCAGCAAGGGGGTCATCAAAAAGCCGCCGCCGACACCAAACAGCCCCGAGAGGAAGCCGACACCGCCCCCCATACCGAGGATGAGGAAGATGTTGACCGAGACTTCAGCTATAGGGAGATAAATTTGCATCTCAACGCCTCGAACGTGTTTGGTTTTACACAACAAGCCGAGAGAAAAAGTGTCGTTGAGAGGCCCGGTATCTTACATAAAAAAGATGTTCTTACAAAATAAAGTGCAAGATGCTAACGGGCCCACCCGTTAAAGGTAACGGCAGGTTTCGCGACTTGGTCCAACCTATTGGCCAGACATTAAGTTTTTTGAATCGGGGAGGCTTGAAGAAGCCTACAGCGAATATTAGTGGCTTCTAATTATCTTGTGCTCAATTGTCAAGCACAACTTGCGTCGCCGCTGTGAAATAAGCGATACAGAACCTCAATAATCGCTTTCGGTTTGTCACCATCGAGCGAATAGAAGATATTTTGCGATTCACGTCGCGTTTGCACCAGCCCGTGCTCACGCAGCACGGCGAGATGTTGAGAAAGCGCCGATTGCGATAGGCTGGTGGCCGAGTCCAACTCGCCCGCGGTTTTTTCGCCGTGAAGCAGTTGGCACAAAATCATCAAGCGCGTCTGGTTGCTCATCGCTTTGAGCAGCTCGCTCGCAGCCTGAGCATTGCCTTCCATTTCTTCTAGCTTCATGTCCAGTTCCACGGCAACCTCACTCTAACCTGTTTGTTAATTAGATACCGCTTATATTAGCAAAAAGTCAAGTAGTGTGTCGATGGGGGTACACGAAATGATTGTTTTGGTCCGTCGTGGACGCTTGTGGGTTCACTCCTGAATTCAGTTTAGGTGTGGCGTTTTTCGAAGTAAACTGGGGCACACCCATCGCCGTAGGAAACCCCGATGAAAAACCTTATCCTTGCGCCCATGATCGCCGTTTTAGCCCTGATCGGCTTATCCAGCCCCGCTTTCGCCACCATGGCGGACCCGGCACCCGATTTCGATAACCCGCGCCAAGTCGTTGTATCGCTTAGTGAAAAAGACGAAAAACGCGTCAATGCGGTGCTCAACAACGTCATGAACATTCAAAAGGCGTATGGCACCGACAATGTGAAGCTGGCGGTGGTCGCGTATGGCCCGGGCATCTGGGCGATGTTGAAAGATTCGGCGGTACGCGCGCGGGTCGAAAGCATGCTGATGTACGAAATCGAATTCGTCGCCTGCGGCAATACCCTGGACGCCATCCACAAAACCGAAGCCGACATGATCAAAGGCGTCACGTGGACGCGCGCTGGATTGGTGGAAATTGTCGAGCGCCGGCTGTCCGGTTGGGTGGACCTGAAGCCTTAGGGGCTTGATGTTTCGGCCCATCGTGCCGATATATTTGGTCAACTCAATGACCTGGGGAGGTTCTTGTCATGTTTAAGGTTTTGCGCGCTGTTTTGGGTGTGTTTCTCGCCGTCATCTTGGGTTTTGCGGTCGCAACCCCGGCTTTGGCCGACGGGCACCTGTTGCCGGCCGGTGAGGTGGGCGAAGACGGCCTGCACATGCAGCCGTGGTTTCATGAAAGTTTCCTCGATCTCGGCGAAGACTTGGCCGATGCCGAGGCTCAAGGCAAGCGCCTGATGATCTTTTGGGAACAGCGCGGCTGTCCATACTGTCAAAAAATGCACGACGTGAACCTGCGCATCCCCCGCGTGGTCGAGACCCTGAAAAAAGACTTCTTGGTGATCCAGCTCAATCTGTGGGGCGACCGCGAAGTCACCGATTTCGACGGCGAAGTGCTCAAGGAAAAAGACCTCGCCAATAAGTGGCGGGTGATGTTTACGCCGACCTTGCAGTTTTTCCCTGCCACCGCCCAGGAGATGGCCGGACAATCAGGTGTGGACGGCGAAGTGGTGCGCATTCCCGGCTATTTTAAGCCGTTCCATTTCTATTTCTTGTTGCAGTACGCCAAAACCGGCGGGTATGAGAAACAGCCGAGCTTTCAACGCTGGCTGAGCGCCGTGGGCAACAAATTGGACGCATTGGGCGTGCATTACGACCTCTACGCCGACGATTTGCCTAAGGACCTGCCAAAAGACCTGTTCACAGATATGTAAATCAAAACAAACTGGGGAGTACCATCCATGTGTGATGAAATCAGTTGTGGCACGACGCCGTCCGACAAACCGTTGCCCGAGGTCACCGACGGACAACGCAGAAACTTCGTCAAAGGCCTTGCCGTACTGCCGTTGGCCACCGTGCTGGCATATCCTGAACTTGCCAAGGCTGCGGGGCATAATTCGACCACCCCGGTGTCGATTAAGACCCCCAGCGGCGGCACCGCCATGGGCTACATCGCCATGCCCGAGGTGACCCCCGCGCCGACGGTGCTGTTGATCCATGAATGGTGGGGCTTGAACGATCAGATCAAATCGGTCGCCGCCGAATTCGCCAAGCAAGGCTACATCGCACTGGCCGTGGATATGTACGGTGGCGAGTACGCAACGGACCGCGACGGCGCGAAAAAGCTGATGAGCGGCCTCGACGCTAAAGCCGGGACCGAGCAATTGGTGAGCTTGATCGATTGGCTCAAAAACCACGAAAAAAGCACAGGAAAGGTCGGCACCATTGGTTGGTGCTTTGGCGGCGGCTGGTCGCTCAACGCGTCCCTCGCCACGCCTGTGGACGCCACGGTGATTTATTACGGTCGCGTCAACAAGTCGGCCGATGAACTGGCGAGCTTGAACAGCCCGGTGCTCGGCCACTTCGGCACGTTGGACAAAAACATCAACGCCGATATGGTCGGTGGGTTCGAAAAATCTATGGCGGCGGCGGGTAAAACCGATTTGAGTGTGCATTGGTACGAAGCCAACCACGCGTTCGCCAACCCCACCGGGGCGCGCTATGACGAGGCCGATGCGGCACTGGCTTGGCAGCGCACCATGGCGTTTTTCAAAACGCACTTGATGTAAAACAGACGCCCGAAATACAAATAAGCCACAAAAAAAGCGGAGTTCCTTTGGGGTGAAGGAACTCCGCTTTATTTTTTTGGAGAACAGCCCTCTGCCGCAAGGGGAGGAGGGTGAGGGGATGTTCCCGTATTTTTACGTACACCTTGAGCTAGCCTACGTCCGCCAGGCCTCCCAAATCTGGGGGGAATGGGGAGGGGCGGAATGTGCGGTGGCCGCTGAGGGGGAGGAGAGGCCACCGATCACTCTTAGAGCATAACCAAAGACGGGCCCTGCTACACCTGAGCAAAGGTATCGAGGTTTGTTCAAAAGGTTAACAAAAAACCCCGCAGCCTATACCTTGGTATAGAATGCGGGGTTTTTCTGAAAATTTGTGAATTAACGCAATAATATTAATGCGTTAGCCGACTTCGCCAAAGCTGGGGAAGGTTTCCAGCAACCAGACGGAAACTTCCGAAAGCGAGCCGGTGAAGATCGCGATGCCGGTCACCACCAAAAGCGTGCCGATAGCCATTTCCACGGTGCGCATGTGGCGGCGGAACTTGCCCAAAAAGAGCATGAACGGCTTGACGGCAAACGCCGCCAGCAAGAACGGCAAGCCGATGCCCGCCGCGTACACGGCCAGCAATGAGGTGCCGTACATGACGTCGTCGCCACTGGCCGCGACCATCAAGATGGTCGCCAGGATCGGGCCGACGCACGGTGTCCAACCGAATGCGAACGCCAAACCTAAGATGTAAGAGCCGACCAAACCGGCGGGTTTGTTTTCCAGATGGAAGCGCTTTTCAAAGTTCAAAAAGCCGATCTTGAACAGCCCCATGTAGTGCAGACCGAAGACGACGATAACCACGCCCGCCACCTTGGCGAGGATGTCCATGTTGTCCGCGATCATCGCGCTGACCGTGGTGGCCGTCGCGCCGAGTGCGATAAACACGGTGGCAAAACCCAGCACGAACGCCAGCGCCGAGATAAACACTTGGCGTTGGACTTTTTTGTCGATGCCGCCTTCGGCTGTGAGTTCTTCGAGCGACGCGCCGCCCAAGAAACACAGGTAAGCGGGAATCAGCGGCAGCACGCACGGCGAAGCAAAGCTGAGCACGCCTGCGCCGAACGAGCCCAGGTAGGTGATATCAAACGGATCCATTGAGCATTGTCCTCGGTTGTATGGGGGGGGATTTAAGCCCCGACAACTTTGATGCTGGTATTCGGTTGCACATTGACGACCTTTTTCTTGCGAATATGGTCTGCCACGAGATCGTATACCGGGGGTCCTTCAGTGCCTTCGTTGACGGACGCCCAACCGCCAACCACATATTTTTTGCTGGGATCGATGGTTTCGCCCGTCGACAACAGCGTCATCTCGGAAATACGCGAACCGATCGTTTTGTGGATATCGATGCGGTAGCCCATGCCGCCGACGCGCACCATGTCGCCGCCCTGTTGGTAATACGGGTCGGGGTTGAACAGGTTGTCGGCAACGTCTTCCAAGATCAGCTTGATGGTTTCGCCGGTCATGTCGCTGCGATAAACGCTGGGATAGGTGATTGAGGTCTGGGTGTAGACATCGTCCATGGTGATGTCTTGGCCCGGGATCAGGCTGGCGCCCCAGCGAAAGCCCGGCGACAGCGCGATTTGCGTTTCGCGTTCTTCCATGATGGCGTTGCAGATCAGGTCGTCGAAGGTGCCGTTGAAATTGCCGCGGCGATACAACAGGCTTTCGGTTTTGCCGAGCTTTTCGCCGATGATTTTTTGGTGCGGGGCGCGGATACCGTCGACAACAGCCTGGATTTCCGGGTCCGGCGTGATCACGTCGGAGAAAATCGGCATTAGTTTGTAGTTGTAGGTGTTGATCTTGCCGTTCTGCACATCCAGATCCAGACGGCCCAAGAATTTGCCGTGCGAACCGGTGGCGACCAGCAGCGTGTTGCCCACTTCGATCACGCCGGGGATCGCATCGTGGGTGTGGCCGGTGAGGATCACGTCGATGCCGCTGACACGCGACGCCAGCTTGCGATCGACGTCGAACCCGTTGTGCGAGGCCAAAACCACCAGCTCGGCGCCTTCGGCGCGGGCCTTATTGACGCTTTCCTGGACCATTTCGTCGCGAATGCCGAACGACCAGTCGGGGATCATGTAGCGCGGGTTAGCCACCGGAGTGTAGGGGAACGCTTGACCGATTACGGCGATTTTCACGCCGCCACGCTCAAAATGGGCGGTGGAATCGAAGACTTTTTCCTGCCATTCGTTGTCCAAAACATTGCCCGCCAAGAACGGGAAGTTGAGCTTGCTGATCAGTTCCTGGACGCGTTCCGCACCGTAGGTGAATTCCCAGTGCGGCACCATCACGTCCACGCCGAGCGCGTTCATGGCATCGACCATGTCTTCGCCCTGGGTCGCCAGCGAGGTGTAAGAACCCTGCCAAGTGTCGCCGCAATCGATCAGCAGCGTGTTGGGTTCGCGTTGGGCGCGGATCGCTTTGATCAGCGTCGCCATCTGCGCAAGACCGCCGATGCGGCCGTATTCGTTGGCCAGCTGGCTGTAATCGACGCTGGAAAACGCATAAGCGTCCGGCGTGCCGGCCATCAGGCCGAAATTTTTGAGGAACGCTTCACCGGTCAGATGCGGCGGCAGACCGTGGACTTCGCCGACGCCAAGGTTCACCGACGGCTCGCGGAAATACAGTGGCACCAATTGCGCGTGGATGTCGGTGAAATTGAGCAACGTGACTTGGCCGACGCTGTCGAACTTCAAAAGGTCATCCTGGGTGATCGTTTGGCTGGCGGCGGCGCGGGCGATGTTGACGCCGGAGCCAAGCAGCGCTGCCGTAGCTGCGGTCACCTGAAGAAAGTCGCGACGGGTAATCATGATGTGAAGTCTCCGATGCTCAAGGTCTGTATTTTTTTATGATTGAAAATGCAAAACAAATAGATTTTCGGCCTGAAAATTGGCCAGAAAGTAGGCAGAAAAGGGGCGGCATTCCATGCGGATGCCGCCCCTTATCGCTTAAGCGTTATTTACGCACGGACGGCCCTTCGACAGGCAGACCGCGGCCACGCCACGCCAGATAGGTTTCCAGCGCAAGGTATTCATCCGAAGCGTAAGCATAAGGTTGCGAACGGATGTTTTTGTTGCAGCCACGGAAGCGGCGGTGCAAGGAACCCGGCTTGTTCCATTTCAAACGGTAAGTCGGGAAGCCGTTGGATTGACCCTGGGACAGGGTTTCCGCACGGACCATGTTGCCCGCATTGTCCTCGTGACAATGGCTGCAGGCCATGTCGAGCTGACCGCGACGCTGGTAATAGAAGGCTTGGCCTTGCATCCAGAATGGGTTCAGCACGTCGCCTTTGGAATCGGCGGTGGTCATGCGCGGCATGCCGCGGGACTGTTTGGCGATCAAGCCGGTCATGCCCAGCATGGCGTCCGATTCGTATTTGAACGGTTTGGCCTTCTGGTATTTGGTGCGGCACTTGTTGATGCGCAGCTCCACATTGATCGGTTTGTGATCTTCGACGTCGTATGCAGGATACGTTGCCGCGACACCTTTCATCGGGATGCCAAAGCGGCCACCCTTTGCATCATCCACAGCACCGTGGCAGTCGGCGCACGAAACACCGGCGACACCGTCTTCGGCGTTGTAGAGATCTTCAGCCGCATCGTAGACCGGCATGCCAGGATTTTCGAAATCGTCATCCTGCATGGCTTGGGTTTCTACGGTTGCCGTTTTGTAACCAGACCAAACATTGTCCCCATACGGGTTTGGAACCTGATCAACAGCGGCGGTGGTGTTTGCACCATTACAAGCGCTCAGCGCAAGACCTGCACCCAACACAGCAACAGCAGCAGTGATTGTCTTGAAATTCATGACGTTAGCCCTCCCTTCGTCGTGATTTAAGACACGGCCATGTCGTTAGACACGGTTGTGACTTTGCCGTTGTCGTCGGTCCACGTAAACTCATACGTGCCGCTTTCTTTCGCTGTGATGAAAAACGAAATGTACGGGTTGGCGGAAACGGACGGGTGCATGTCGGCGCTAAATACGTCTGCACCGTTAAAGGTACAGGTGAACTTATTTAGGATAAGACGCGGAATTTTCGCGCCTTTTTTGTCTTTCCGGTTGCCGGTTTCCATGTTGTGCGCGGCCAGGGTTTTGACCTGGACGATGTCGCCAGCTTTTGCCTTTTTGGGCAGCTTAACGCGAGGTTTTTTTGCCATTTTTATAGCACTCCTAGATTATGTCTGAGTGACCAAAGGGGAAAGGGGGGGCTGATCAGCCGCCGCAACCGCCGATGGTGACTTTCACTTCCTTCTTGCTGGTCAAGACCGAACCGTCGTTCATGATCGCGGCGACCATGACGTTTTGGGTCTTGCTCAAGCGAATACGGGTATTCACTTCGGCTTTACCGGTCGCGGTCAAGTTGAAGGAAATGGTCTCGGGGCTGGGATTGCCCTCGGCAAACACATGGATGTGCTTGACATAGCTGTCTGCGGTCATCGGGCTGTCGACCGAAACACCGACGGGAACGGTTGCGCCGTTTTCCGCGATTTCCGGCAAAGAGATGGTGACTTTATCAGACATGGAAGCGGCAGCGCCGCCAGATATCTTTGAAAGCGCTTCAGCAGCGGCTTCGGGTGTGGCATGGGCAGTCGTAGCGAAACCCAGAGCCAACACACCTACGCCAGCGGCTTTGAGAGCCTCACGGCGGTCCAAACGGACCATTTGCTGGATGTTTTTGCTCATTATATCCTCTATTTCTTTGTTTTTACGTCAGTCTCGCCAGGGGACTTATTTAAGCGTCATCAGGTAAGAGACGACGTCTTCAACTTCCTGGGCGCTCAAAATCGTTGTGCCTTCGAACTTTTTGAGCACACGATGCTGACCGGTTTTGTAAAAGCTCGGCATCATGGTGTTGGCGTGGATGACCTTGGAATCAACAAGGCGCATACGCAACGTTGCTTCATCAAAGCGATCACCGGCACCCATAAGGTCAGGACCTGTTTTGCCATGAAATTGCTGTTCAGGAATTGGCATCACATGGCAAGCCAGGCAGTTGCCTTTTTTGCGATTGATGACGATTTTTTTGCCATTCGCCGCATCGCCGGCTTTACCGGTCAAAGATGCCGGAATGGTCTCATCGACGATACTATATTGCGCCATTTCGGCAGCTTGTGCACCGACGGCGATCGTGCCGGCGAGCGTAAGGCCACATACGGCGCTCATCAGTTTTGTGTGTTTCATTATCCCTCCCATAGACCAGCCAGATTTGACCAGTTTCCCAACATCATCCCTCGAACGACAAGGGCAACTGAGACAAGCCTAATAGCTAGGTCTCGGATAGAACAAGCCCAATTATCAAAATAATGGACTTGAATTGGTTTAGGCCTCCCAAATGCACGATGTTTCCATCTTTAACGCGTAGAAATTATGTTCATGCGTGCATTTGTATCGAAATCCGTGGGGTATGATTTTTAACCCACGGATGCGCTGTGTATTAGCACTCTGTTACATTAGGGAGCTTTCATCCTTGTGGCAAGCCCCCATTAATAAAATTGGCATTCGATTTCATTAAAAAAGGCGGGGATTTACCCCGCCTTTCTGCCCTTGTTAGGGTATTCCCTAATAGGTTAATTGCGGCTTATCATAGCCTTGAGGCCGCCCAGTACCGAGTCCTCTTCCAAGGCCTTGAGACCCCAAATAGCACCGATGATGATCGACGCCAGGGCGATCAATGACCCCAACGCCAGTGTGGACATGCCGGTGAGGCCTTGGCCGATGGTGCAGCCAAGCGCCAGCACACCACCGATTCCCATCATGATCGCGCCGACCATGTGGCTTTTCATGTCGTCAGCACCGCTGAACGCTTCGATGTGAAACGATTTGGTGGCGAGCGCCATCAAAAACGAGCCGACGATGACGCCGCCCACGGCCGCGATGCCGAAATTGATGGATGCTCCGGTGAAGGTCATCAGGTATTGGATCGATTCCGCCGACGGTGCGACGAAGGTAAACGAGAACAACTGGGTTGGTTCGAACTCGTCCGCGCCCAGCACACCGGTGATGTACCAGCCGGTCGGGATCAACAAGCCGATGATCACCGCGCCGATGATGTCCGTGGTTGAGCCGCGAAACTCCTCGTTTTTAAAGCAGTAAGCTGCAATCACCAAAGCGAACGCCAAGGTCACGCCCAGGCGCAGGCTTTCGGTTTCCATGCCGACCATCGCGCCGAGCATTTCAACCATCGACTGGCTTTGCAGGCCATAGGCGGTGAGGTCGGTGTTGAACGCTTCCAACTCGATGCGTGCCAAGCCGATGAGGCCGCGCAGTGTCATATAGGCGGTCACGCCCATGATCAAAAACACAACGATGGACTTAAGGTTGCCGCCGCCGATGCGCACCAGCGTTTTGTTGCCGCAACCGCCGGCACGAGTCATGCCAAAGCCGAACAGCAGGCCGCCGACAATGGCGCCAGGCCAGCCCAGGCTAGAGGTCAGGTAAATCGCGCCGCTCTCAGAAGGAGACAGGGTCAGGTCGATCAACTCGAGCATATGTAAGGCCTGGGTGCCGATAATGGCCACCGCAATGGCCAGCATCCAAGCCCGAAACCGGGTGGTGTCGCCCATGAGAACCATGTCGGACACGCCGCCCATGGTGCAAAAGTTGGTTTTGTTGGCCGTTGCGCCGAAAAGGATACCCGCACCAAATCCTGCGGTTGCGACCAAAGTGGCCACACTCATGTCTTCCATCGTGTCTCTCCCGATGTGTTTGCCGATGTGTTCGCCTGTGTTGTGTTTATATTGCGGTTTTCCCGCTTTTGAGAACGAGGATTATGCTCGCGTCCCTTTCAATTGGGCAATCGATATAGAGTATTTTAGTCTATTTGTATATTAGGTTTGTCTAAATGGCTTGAATGTGTATATTAGTGCGACCTTAAATGAGAATCTCCCCAAAGAGGGCAGTCCATGTAAGGTTGTGGCAAAACAGGGTTACAGTCAGCCGCCATGCGAGAGCAAAATATTCTCCGCCTTTAGGCGAAAATATTGGCGTAGGCACGGAATACTACCAAGCATATCCGGTTGGCGTTTAGATTGTGCGTATATAAGCAAAAGCTAAAATCACTGCGCAACAGCTCTGCGCAAACGAAATGTGCCAGGGACGGCCGCCAAATCGCAGAATTATGCGGCCCCGGTCGAGACGGCAAACAATTGGGAGACGAACAGTGAGTGAAGGCAGCAACAACAAGAAGATGAGTATCATCGTCACGAAGGGTACCCTGGATTGGGCATATCCTCCGTTCATTCTCGCGTCCACGGCTGCGAGCCTGGATGTCGATGTGACGCTCTTTTTCACTTTTTACGGTCTTCAGCTTTTGAAGAAAGACCTGGACCACTTGCAGATTTCCACACTCGGCAACCCAGGCATGGAAATGCCGATGATGGGCATGCACATGACGATGCCGAACATCATTTCTGCGATCCCTGGCGTCGATGCCATGGCGACGTCCATGATGAAAAGCATGATCAAGAAAAAGGGCGTAGCTTCCATCCCCGAACTGCGTGACATCTGCGTTGAAAGCGAAGTCAAAATCGTCGGCTGCCAGATGACCCTGGACCTGTTCGAGTGGACTCCGGAAATGATGATCCCGGAAATGGAACTCGGCGGTGCGGCGACCTACATGGGCGAAGCGCTGGAATCCGACATCAATCTGTACATCTAACGTTGCCGCCCGGCCTGGACTGTTTTTGTCCAGGCCGAGGTTGCGTGTTTTTTGCTCCTGAGCAGGCCTCGTGAGCGAGATAGATGACAGTGTGTGCCTTTTGGCGGCATAATAACGTCTTTATTATTTATATTGAGGTTTTTGTGATGAAAACAGTGATGACCGCTGTGGCCCTTGTTGCCACATTAATGACCGCAAGTGTTGTGCATGCAATGGACGCGAACGCCCTTAAAGGCGAAGCCGTGAGCGTGGTTAAATCTTTCGGCGGGCCGTTGAAGATGGCTCTGCAGGAAGGCATGAAAAATGGCGGCCCCGTGAACGCGATTGGCGTTTGCAATGAAAAAGCCCCCGCCATCGCCTCCGCCGCCGCCGCGAAATCCGGCTGGAACGTTGGGCGCACAAGCTTGAAACTGCGCAATCCGAACAATGAAGCGGATGCTTGGGAACTTAAAGTTCTCAACCAGTTTGAAGCCCGCAAAGCGGCCGGTGAAAAGCCTGACGCCATTGCGTTCGGCGAAGTGGTTGAGATGGGCGGCAAGAAGCAGTTTCGCTTTATGAAAGCCATCGGCACCGCCGACCTGTGCTTGCACTGCCATGGTTCGGACATCAAACCGGACGTCGCGGCGAAACTGGACGGATTGTATCCGGACGATCAGGCGCGCGGTTTTTCCAAGGGCGACATTCGTGGCGCCTTCACACTGAAAAAAGAACTTTGAGCTCATCTTGAGCGGCGCAAATTGGAGCGTTTGACGTGATAGTAGACCTACCCAACGGTCAAGACGAGGTAACCCCTCTCAATCAGTTGTTCGGGCTGTGTAGCGCGGGCAATCAGGATACCGAGTTCTTGCCTGAGCGTCGGTCGTTGCGTATTCACGGCCATTCCACCACCATCCGGTTGGAACGCGCTTTTTGGAATGTTCTTGAAGAGCTCGCAGCTTGTGAAGACATGACCGTTGCCGGGATCGTCACCAAAATTTACGACCATTGCCAGTTTGCCAATCAAAAAAACTTGGCTTCGTGCTTGCGGGTTGTCTGTCTCAAGTTTATCAATATTGGCTTGTAGAATTAACGGACTGATCCGCATACCCAGATCCATTTAGGATTTATCGTTTTAACCATCACCCCAAAGACAAGAGAGATACAAAATGGCTACCCAAACTCTTGACACCAAAGGCATGAACTGCCCGCTCCCGATCCTCAAAACCAAAAAGGCGATGAAAGATTTGGCTGCTGGCGAAACCCTTGAGGTGCTTTCCACCGATCCCGGTTCCGTGAAAGACATGGAAGCTTTTTGCAAGTCCACCGGCAACACGCTGCTGAGCAGCAACGAAGGTGACGGCGTCTACACCTACGAAATCCAAAAGGGTTAATCACTCAATAGGATTGGATAACGTTACGGTTTTTCGATTTCGGAACGTTATGGTCTTTTCCGGTCCCGGAGCAGTCAGCCTGTTTCGGGACCGGTTGTTTTTGTACTGACGTGCTTTGTAGGTGATGTTTTGTCCTGGGCTGTAGAGGTTTAGACAATGAACCGAATGCTTTTTGCCGTATTGTTGCCCACATTGTTGCTTGTGGCGGTGTTGCCTGCTGGATCTGCGGGCGCGGCTGAACTTGTGTATTTTGGTTCCAGCTCTTGCCCCGTGTGTGAGACCTGGGATCGAGAAGTCGGCGAGATTTATCCCAAAACTGCGGAAGCCAAGACATTACCCTTGCGTCAGCACGATCTGCATGACGACAAACCCGCCGACCTTGCCTTTATCAAAGGCGTTATCTACACGCCGACCTTCGTTGCCGTCGAAGAAGGTCGGGAAATCGGCCGCATTGTCGGCTATATGGGCGACTTCTTCTTTTGGGAGCAGCTGGATGGGTTGATTAAAAAATTACCTCCGGCGTCCGCTCAAAAGTCTGCCGCGTGTTCTGAAAATGGTGCGCAGAAACCCAATTCGACTTGCTGATCGCCTTTTGCCTAGACCATTTTGGGGCCCTCTTAAAGTCACTTCACTGTACTTAAGTCGTACACGGTGACCATCTTCGCTTGCATTTGATCTTGAGCAGGGAAAGAATAGCCCTGTAATCATTGATGATTTGCCGTTTGACCGGTTGTCCGGAGGGGGATGGTGAATTGTGGCGGTCGATGCCTCACAAAACAATCTTGCATAGAGCAGGCTTGTATCAAACGGGACGCTAAACAAGCGGAAGGGTTCAGCAGGGAATGGCTTCATCTACTGATGAAGGGGGGGCTGTCGGTTCTGGTGTGCCGGTCAGCTGGGCGCGGGATCTCTTCGATACCTTGCATAACGATCTTGTCGTGTATTTGCGCGGCGGGCGCATCCTCGACATCAACACGAATGGGATCAAAATGCTCGGCCTGGATAGGCCAGAGCAGGCGTTGGGCACCTTTTTTGCCGACTACGTTGACCGCGACCAATTGACCGGTGCGCTGCAGGTGTTGTCCGCCCAGGCCGATCCGGGCACGGAAATCACCGTTCGGTTGCAGCCCAAAAACGATAGCGGCGATCTTGAAGTGGCCATCAGTTCGCTGAAAATGGGTGGCCAGACCGATGATATGGCGTTGCGCGCGCGCCGGGTGCGCACGCAAGCCGAAAAACAGCAAGCCGGTCTGATCGGCAGCAACCTCTACCAATATTTGTTTGAAACGTCTCAGGCGATGATCTGCGTTTTGGATCAGGACGGTTATATTTTGCTGTCCAACGAATCCGCGTGCCGCATTCTCGGTTATGAAAGTGCGACGGGGCTGGCGGGGCGCCCGTTTTTACACATCGTGCATCCCGATTATCATGGTGCGATGGAAGCGGGGCTGGATCTGTGTGCCGCTGAAACGGAACCGCTGCCGCTGAAATTCCTGCGCGCGGACGCCAACATCATCGATGCCGAGGTTATTTTTTCGCCGATCGGCGACGGTCAATTTATGCTCGAAGCGCGCGATATCACCGATCGCACCCGCGCGGCCGAAGTTTTGCAAGAACGAGAACAGCGATTGCGCGGCATTCTCGACACCGTCGCCGATGCGATCATCACCATCAACGTCAAGGGCAAGGTGGTGGCCTTCAATAAGGCCGCAGAGCACATCTTTGGCTACGAATCGCGCGAAGTTTTGGGCCATAACATTTCGATGTTGGTGTCCGAACCGCACGCCACCAACCACGACCAGTACCTTGCCAATTATGTCGAGACCGGCGTGAAAAAGATCATCGGTGTGACGGGCCGCGAAGAAGTGGGCGTGCGCAAAGGCGGCGAAGAGTTTCCGCTGGAACTGGCCGTCAGTGAATTGCGTCATGGAACCAAGCGCTTTTTCACCGGTGTGGTGCGCGACATCACCCAGCGCAAGCAGTCCGAAGAACAGCTGCGCCGTGCTCATGACGAGTTGGAGATGCGGGTCGAAGAACGCACCCGCGAATTGACCCAAGAAATCGTCGAACGCCACCGCGCCGAAGATAAATTGCGCTTGGCCGGAGAGGTCATCGAAGCCCTGACCGAAGGCGTGGTCATCATCGACCCGGATTTCCGCATCAGTTCGGTGAACCCGGCGTATACGGTCATATCCGGTTACAGCGTCGAAGAGGTCATCGGCAATTTCCCCATCAACCACACCGCACTCAGTCAGGGCGGCGCGATGTTCGAGGAGATGTGGTCGGGGCTCGAGGCGCGCGGGCGCTGGGAAGGGGAGTTCTGGAACCTGCGCAAAAATGGCGAAGAGTATGCCGAGCGACTGTCGGTTACGGCGATCACCAACCCCACCGGGGACGTGATGCAATTCGCCGCGATCATTTCCGATATCACCAAGCGCAAGCAAGATGAGGAACGCATCCTCTATCAGGCCAACTACGATAGCCTGACGGGGTTGCCCAATCGCTCTTTGTTCCTGGACCGTTTGGCCCAAGCCATCAACAACATGCAGCGCTCGCAAAAGTCCCTCGGGCTTTTGTTCATCGATTTGGATGGTTTTAAGCTGGTCAACGATACACTCGGCCATGACGTCGGCGATATGTTGCTCAAGGAAACGGCCAAAAGACTGGGCTCATGCGTGCGCACGGGCGATACCGTGGCGCGCCTGGGTGGCGATGAATTCACCATCATTATGCCGAACTTGGAAGATTCACAAAACGCGCCGCTGTTGGCGCAGCGTGTATTGGACAGCTTGGGCCGGGCGTTCTTGTTGGGCGGGCACGAAGCGTTTATTTCGGGTTCCATCGGCATCACCATTTATCCCGATGACGCCAAGGATGCGCAGGAGCTTTTGAAAAACGCCGATTCCGCAATGTACCGGGCGAAAGAAGAAGGCAAAGCGAACTTCCAGTTTTACACTTCCGACATGAACGATCAGATCAAGGAACGCCTGATCGTTAAAAACGGGCTGTCCAAAGCGCTGGAAAACGACGAATTTCTGTTGCTGTATCAACCCAAACTGGACCTGAAAACCAACCGCGTCACCGGCGCGGAGGCCTTGATGCGTTGGGAAAGTCCCGACATGGGCTTGGTCAGTCCGGTTAAATTCATTCCCGTGTTGGAAGAAACCGGCATGGTGGTTGAGGTCGGCGAATGGGCCATTCATACCGCGTGCCGTCAGCATGCCGAGTGGATCAAGCAAGGATTGCCGCCGATCAAAGTCGCGGTGAACCTGTCGGCGCGCCAGCTGCGCGAACCATCGTTCGTCAAGATCGTCAAAACTGCATTGAAAAATGCCGATCTGCCACCCAGCGCCATTGAGATTGAAATCACCGAAAGCATGCTGATGAGCGATGCGCCGATCATCGTTGCGGCGCTGGAAGATCTGCACGATTTCGGTGTGCACATTTCCATGGACGATTTTGGAACCGGCTATTCGTCGCTGAGCTATTTGAAGCGCTTTCCCATCGACACCATCAAGATCGATCGCTCGTTCGTCAACGACATCCATGTCGATGCCGACGATGCCGAGATCATTCATACCATCATCAACATGGGCCACACGTTGAACCGCAAGATCATCGCCGAAGGTGTCGAGACCGAGGAACAATTGGACATCCTCAAAGCCTATCGCTGTGACGAAATTCAGGGTTATTTCTTCTCCCGTCCGTTGGCTCCGCCCGATTTCACGGACTTCATCAAAAATTTGAAAGCACGCGAAAGCCTCGGCAGCGGCTGAACGGCCTGCTGTGCGCCTCGTGCGTATCTTGGCGCATATCTTGACGGGTCAGTAAATCAGCTGCTCTTCTTCGCCTTGACCGGCGATGACGATTTCACCAGAGTCGGACAGTTGCTTGGCGACGGTGACGATGGCCGCTTGGGCCTCGTCGACGTCTTTGAGGCGCACCGCGCCCATGGCGTCCATATCTTCGCGCATGATCTTCGCCGCGCGTTCGGACATGTTGGAGAAGAAC
>Ga0316204_10006082_pt1 | contig 18993 bp, 11 predicted proteins | sample 6monrhotite_MG_2_FD_205661 | JGI IMG/M metagenome (GOLD analysis project Ga0316204, IMG submission 205661) | Microbial mat bacterial communities from mineral coupon in-situ incubated in ocean water Damariscotta River, Maine, United States -... | ecosystem: Environmental > Aquatic > Marine >...
AACAGCTCGTCTCCGTCGAAAACCGTCCACGTGTTCGCAAGGTCTTGCCTCCTGATGTCGCCTTGCGGCGAGGCATCTGACGTCGCAACACCCTCTAGTGTGAGGCGCTGGGACGTCGCGTTCCTCAGAGGTACGCATTCGCAGTTGGCGCGCGCCGTGCGGCGCGGTTGGGTGGAGGGTGGGGGCTCAGTGAGGCCACGTCGCGTTCCTCACAGGTACGCATTCGATGTTGGCGCGCGCCGTGCGGCGCGTGCTGGTGGAGGGTGGGGACTCAGGGAGGGGGACGGGGCGATCCGAAACGGGCTGCGGCCCCACCCGGGTAGCTCCTAGAATCAGGGGCCTGCTTACGCCAGCCCTCACACGACGAGCGCGGCCTGAAGTCACTCCACAGGGAGCTGCATGGTGTAGTCCCGGGAGCCCGGGTTCCACGTGACATCAACCTCGTCCGCGTCGAGCCCCTCGATGGACTCCGGGGCGATCGTCAGCACATAGCTGTCACCCAGCAGCTCATCGAAGTCCGTATCCACCGAGATATCGAAGCTGATCACCGCGTCGGTCACGTTGATCTCCACATAGAGCCCACCCATCGCGTCCGTGAGCCACTGAACCGGAACCCCCGGACTCTCGCCGCCGAGCGTCGCCATCAGCACCCCGTATAAGGCCCGGTCACCGGTCAGCTCCACGATGTCCGCCAGCGTATTGGTGGAGCAGCCCGCCTCGTTGCCGGCCTCGTGCATACCCACGTCGGTGATCACCAGCATGTACCGCTGGGCGCCCGGCCGGAACTCGAAGCCCTCCCAAGCGGACTCGATGGCATCCAGCGGGTTCTCCGGCGCGTCGTCGCCCCCGTACGCGGACAGCCCGCCGACCCAGTCCCGGAAGTCCCCGGTGTTGGTGGGGGAGATCCCGGTGCGTATGTCGTCGCCGAACTCGATGCCGCCGACCTGGGCGTCGATGCCCAGCTCATCCAGCACATCCACGAACTGATTGATCCCGGCCTTTACGCCGTCGATGGCCCAGAACATCGAGCCCGTGGTGTCCAGCACGAAGACGATGTCCGAGGCGATGGACACATCCCCGGCCTCCACCCGCTGGAGCGCGTCCACGATCACCGACTCCCCGTCGTAGAGCACGTCGATCTCATCGAGGTCGATGTCGTCGCGCACGCTGCCGTCGTCGGTGTTGACGATGGGGTTCAGCACGATCTCCAGCCCGCCGTCGTCGGTGCGGCGGGCGCTGCCGCTCAGGTGATACGGCGCGGTCTCCACCGCCACGATGGGATCCAGGGGACCGGCGTCGCTGGGACAGATGTCCTCGTCGAACACCGGCGCGTTGGTGTCGTTGCTGTCGTAGGATGAGCTCTTCTCGCCGCTGGCGCAGGCGAGCGCGAGCCCCGCTGACCCCACGATGAGCGGGATGAGTACGCGTCCGTTCATGGTCTCCTCCGGGCCTCCACCCACGTTAAACCTACCCACAAAGTCACGGGACCGCTCATGCTCACTCTCCTCATCGCCGTGGCTGCCACAGGCTGCGCCACCGCCCCGACCCCCGAGGCGGAGCCGGGCGCCGACGTGGGGATCGCGTACCCCGAGGCCGCGCGCGGCGCCGTGGTCGACACCTACTTCGGCGAGGAGGTCGCTGATCCCTACCGCTGGCTGGAGGATCCCGACGCCCCGGAGACCCGTGTCTGGATCGAGGCCCAGAACGCGCTGACCCGCTCGGTGCTCGACGCCGAGCCGGGACGTCAGGTCGTGCGCGATCGGCTCCAGGCGCTGTGGGACTTCGAGAAGTACTCGGCGCCCTCCAAGCGCGCCGGCAGGTACTTCTGGACCTACAACAGCGGCCTGAGCAACCAGTCCACCTACTTCGTGGGCGACGCCCCGGACGGAGAGGGCAGGGCCCTGCTCGACCCCAACACCCTCTCCGACGACGGCACCATCTCGCTGTCCGCGACCAGCGTGAGCCCCGACGGGCGCTCCCTCGCCTACGCCACCTCCGACGGCGGCTCCGACTGGCAGACCTGGCGCGTGCGGGACGTGGAGACCGGTGAAGACGGCGACGACTTGCTCGAGTGGGTCAAGTTCTCCGGCGCCTGGTGGGCCCCCGACAGCGGCGGCTTCTACTACGCCCGCTACCCCGCCCCCGAGGGCGGCGCGGAGCTGGAGGACGTCAACCTGGGCCAGGCTCTCTACTTCCACCGCCTCGGCGAGCCGCAGTCCGAGGACGCGCTCGTCTACAGCAACCCCGATGAGCCCGAGTGGGGCTACGAGGCGCGGGTCACCGAGGACGGCGCCTACCTCCTCATTGAGGTGGGCCAGGGCACGGAGGACAAGACCCGCGTCTACATCCGGCCGCTGAGCGGTGACGGCGAGCTGACGAAGCTCTTCGACGCCTTCGACGCTTACTACATCTACGTGGGCAGCGAGGGCGATCGCTTCTGGTTCCGCACGAACCTGGACGCGCCGCGCGGACGGGTCGTGTCGGTGTCGCTGTCGGCTCCGGAGGCGCTCACCGAGGTCATCCCCGAGTCCGAGGCGACCCTGCGGCGGACCGCCTTCGTGGGCGGCCACCTCGTCGCCAGCTACCTGGAGGACGCGAAGTCCGCGGTGAAGGTGTTCACCCCCGACGGCGCGCACGTACGGGACGTGGAGCTGCCCGGCATCGGCACCGCCCGGGGCTTCGGCGGCCGCCAGGACGACCCCGAGACCTTCTTCACCTTCTCCAGCTTCACCACCCCCTCGGAGATCTGGCGCTACGACGTCGCCAGCGGCGCGGCGGCGAGGCTGCGCGCGGCGGCGGTGGACTTCGACCCGTCCGCCTACGTGACCGAGCAGGTCTTCTACGAGAGCGCTGACGGCACGAAGGTGCCCATGTTCGTGAGCCGGCGATCGGACGTGGTGTTCGACGGCACCTCACCCACGCTGCTCTATGGCTACGGCGGCTTCAACATCCCCATCACCCCCACCTTCAAGGTGGATCGGCTGGTCTGGATGGAGGCCGGCGGCGTCTACGCCGTGGCCAACCTGCGCGGCGGCGGAGAGTACGGCGCGGACTGGCACGCTGCCGGCACGAAGCAGAACAAACAGAACGTCTTCGACGACTTCATCGCCGCCGCCGAGCACCTGGTGGCCAGCGGGATCACCCGCACCGATCGGCTGGCCATCGAGGGGCGCAGCAACGGCGGTCTGCTGGTCGGCGCGACCGTCCTGCAGCGCCCGGAGCTGTTCGGGGCCGCGCTGCCCGGCGTGGGGGTGCTGGATATGCTGCGCTACCACCGCTTCACCATCGGCTGGGCCTGGGCCAGCGACTACGGCACCAGCGAGGAGAGCGAGGCGATGTTCCGCTACCTGCGTGCCTACTCCCCGGTCCACAACGCCGCCCCCGCCGACTACCCCGCCACCATGGTCACCACCGGCGATCACGACGACCGGGTGGTGCCCGCGCACAGCTTCAAGTTCGCCGCCGCCCTCCAGCACGCCCAGGCCGGCGAGGCGCCGGTGCTCATCCGGGTGGAGACCCGCGCGGGGCACGGCGCCGGCACGCCCACGTCCATGCGCCTGGACGAGCTGGCCGATCGACACGCCTTCCTGAACCACGCCCTCGGGATCAACCCGTAGGACCGAACCGCCCCGCGTCTACCAGCGCGGGGTGAGCGGGAAGGGGTAGGTGCGGGCGTCGCCGACGAAGGGCTGGAAGCGGATGGCGCGGATGGCGCCCGAGAGGCAGCCAGCCAGCGGCGTCCCCGCCAGCGCGCCCGCCGTGCTGACGGCCGAGACGCCGCCGTCGGGGCTGACGGTGATGTGGACCGTCACGGTCTCGACCTGAGCGCCGCCGTCGTCCCGGTGCGCGGCGAAGCAGCCGCTGATCGCCGACGCGCCGCGGAGCTTGGCGGCCAGGACCACCAGCGGCACGCCGGTGCCGGCTGAGTCCACCGGACTCCCATCAGTCACGCCGCCGGTCTTGCTGTCCACCGGATCATTGCTCGGCGCCGAGCGAGCCGTGCCCGCCGCGAAGCCCAGCGCGCTCACGCCCACACCGCTGGCGATTCTATTGTCCGCGCCCGTAGTCTCCGCGCCCGCAGGAACCCCACCCGTAGTGCTCGCGCTCGCGTCGCCCTCGAGCACGGCGCTCGCGGTCGCCGCTGAGGTCGTCGCAGCCACCTCGTCATCCGCCACCTCGTCATCCGCCACCTCGTCATCCGCCACCTCCTTGGAGGGGACATCGTCGTTGGGTGACAGCGTCGTCGGGGCGGCGAGCCCGTCCGCATCGGAGCTGCCTCGGGCGCTGCCCCGAGCGATCGTCTCGGCGGCGGCGGCGACCGGCTCAAGCGTCTGGTCGCTGTTGTTCCACGAGCTCCAGAGGGTGCCGACTCCCGCGATGAGCATGAAGATGATGATGGAGACCAGCGCGGTGACGACCGGCTCCGGGCGGTCCTCTTCCTGCTCCAGCAGCTCTCGCCGCACCGCCGCCACCAGCTCCATGTCCACCGGCGAGGCCTGGACGTGGGGGCTGTCAATGATGGGGAAGCCCTCGGCCTCCTCGCCCGCATCGGCGGCGGACGCCAGCTCATGCTCGTGGGGCTTCAGCGCATCGTCGACCGTGATCCAGGTCTTCTCGACGGGGGGAGGGGACACGGAGACCTCGGTGACCTCCGCGCTCTCGCCGGGGAGGTAGTAGAGGGCGTCACCGCGGGGGCGCTCGGGCTCGGGGAAGGTTCTGCCCACCAGCCCGTCGGGGGTGAGCTGGTTCTGAGCGGCCATGAGGAAGGGCACTGCCCGCTCCGCCCAGTCCCGCAGCGTCTCACCGCCGAGGGCCCTGCGCAGTATCGTCAGCTTTCGGGTGAGGTCTCTTGCGGAGGGGCGGGTCTCGGGGTGCGCGCCGAGCATCTCCCGGAGGCAGTCGACGAGCGCCTTGCGCTCGCGATCGGCCAGCGTTTTTCGGCTCTCCAGCGCGACCTCCAGCGCCTCCAGCGCCTCCTCGGTGTTGGCGTCATGACGCCGGGGGGACAGCCGGGATGCGCGGACGGTCCTGCCGCTGATGAGCTCGAAGAGCACCGCGCCGAGGGCGTAGATGTCCCCCTGCGGGCCATACCTCTCCGAGGGCTGCTCCGGGGCGAGGTACCGGTAGGTGCCCGTCTGGGGATCGTCCGCGGCGGACTCCCGGGCCTCGAAGTCCGCGCTGGCGAGGCCGAAGTCCAGCAGCTTCACCGCGCCCGTCGGGGTGATGTAGATGTTCTCCGGCTTGATGTCGCGGTGGGTGACCTTGAGCATCACGCCCCGGTCGGCGTCGAGGGTGTGGTAGGCGGCGTGGAGGGCGCCCGCGACCTCGACGACGATGTCCAGCGCGACCTCCAGCGGCAGCCCGGCGATCGGCTCCAGTCCGCGCAGGGGCGCCCCCTCCACCAACTCCATCACCACCGCCAGGCGGCCCTCGACGCTGACAAAGCCCGTGGACTTCACGATCGCCTGGTGGTTGATGAGGCCGAGGATGCGGGCCTCATCGCGGAGCCGAGCCGCCGCCGCCGGGCTCTCGGAGAGCGTGGGGTGTGTGGGGTGCGGCACCTTCAGGGCGACAGCGCGTGTAAAGTCCGAGGCCCCGAGCATCTCCGCGCGGTAAACGGTCCCGAAGGTTCCCCGACCGATCGGGGAGAGCACCCGGTAGCGCGTGCCTTCCAAGCTCGACATGACTCCTGAGCCCCCAATATACCAGCGCTGGATCGCGGTCTACGCAGTACTCCTGCAATTCCTGGCATCACCGGGGCAGACCTACGGCATCTCAGTCTTCATCGATCCCATGATCGATGGGCTGGGTGTGAGCCGCTCACTCGTCTCGGGCCTCTACCTCGCCGGCACCCTGGGCGGCGCCGCTATCGTCCCCGCCGTGGGGCGCGCGCTCGACGCCCGCGGGCTGCGCCCGGTGGGGATCGGGGTGGTGCTGGTGTTCACGGCGTCGCTCGCCTGGCTGTCGCTGGTGGGCGGCCCTGTTGGGCTGTTCGTGGGGCTCCTGGGCATCCGCGCCATGGGCCAGGGCTCACTGGGCCTGCTGTCCACCAACGCCATGGCCATCTGGTTCCGGGAGCGCCGCGGGGCGGCGATGGGGGCGGTGTTCGCCCTCTCCGCCCTGCTGTTCGCGGTGTGGCCGCCGATGGTGGCCCGGCTCATCGAGTGGGTGGGCTGGCGGTCTGCGTGGCTGGCGCTGGCGGGGGTGGTGGCGCTGGTGGCCGGGCCGATCGTGCTCTTCGGCCTCCGGGATCCACCCGACCGACAGCCCACGCGCGCCGGGGCGGAGACCGACACACGCACACTGTCACTGGAGGGATGGACGCTGGCGGAGGCGCGGCGCTGCCCGGCCTACTGGCTCCTGGTCCTGAGCGGCGCGGTGATGGCCGGGACGATCACCGCGCTCGGATTTCATCAGATCTCCATCCTCGGCGAGCGCGGCCTGGACCCGGTCGCGGCCGCCGAGAACTTCGCCCCACAGTTTGTCGTGGTGGCGCTGATGACCTGGACATCCGGCCGCTGGTCGGATCGCTTCGACCTTCGTCGGCTGGTGGCGCTGGCGACGGGGCTGGTGGCGGCGGCATCGCTGGGGATGCTGTTCGTGACGCCTGGCTGGCGCGCGCTCCTCTACGCGGTGGTCTTCGGCGCCGCCGCGGGGACATGGCGGGGGGTGAGCGGCGCGGCTTACCCTCGCTGGTTCGGGCTGGCGCATATCGGCGCGATTCAGGGGGCGGCGGCGCGCTGGCTGGTGGCTGGGTCGGCGCTCGGGCCGCTGCCTGTGGCGCTCGCGAGGGACACCTTCGGTACCTACCAGCCCGCGGTTCTGGCGTTGGCGGTGTGTCCGGTTTTTTGTGTTCTGGGGTCTTTTGTTGTTCGGCCGCCGGTGAGGTGATGTTGGGGTCGGCTTTTTCGGGTCGGCTTTTCGGGTCGGCTGGGCTTTGTCGGGTCGGGGGTACGGCTTTGTCGGGTCGGCTCGGCTTTGTCGGGTTCGTCGGGTTCGTCGGGTTCGTCGGGTTTGTCGGGTCGGGGTCGGGGTCGGGGTCGGCGGGTTCGGCTCGGCTTGACATAGGTTTTTGGTGACGCTTCGATCGGTTTTGGCAGTCGCGGGCTCGGTGTTTGAGCGTCACGTCGAGGCGCCGTCGTGCTGCCTGTTGGGGTCTTGGACTTCCCGATCGTCCTGGGTGGCGCGGTGCCCCTGGGGAGATTCGCCGTGTGCTCGCTGCGCTAACGAATCCCCGGACGATCCGTCAGCGTCAAGTCGACAATGTGTGGTGGCCGGTGCCGTACAGCTTGCGTCACACACGGCGGAATCTCCCTGGTCGGGGCACTTCGCCTCATCGGTCCCAGATTGTCCTCAGCCCGCAGGCAGACGACTGAGCGCTTGTAGCCTTCCAGGATCGACTGGAGGGAGCGAGGGCGTTCCCCCAGCCTGCGTGACGGTATCGCCCTCCTCGACAACGTTGGCGGGCTTACCGTCATCGAGCCCAGGAGGGGAGAGGAGAGAGAGGCGGGGTGGTACCGGGACACAGGTGGTAGAGGCTCCGCACCCACTGTTGCGTCAACAGCAGCCGCCGACCATTGCGCGGAGGACTGGCTTGGGAATGAGTCGTCACCACCGGGCTTGTTGGCGCAGCTCGCCAACCTGGGCGGCACCTGCGACCAGGCGCTGAAGTCCGACAACCTCCTCAGGACTCGTGGCCCACAACAGCCTTTCTTTCTCTGCTGAGTTTGTCGCCGTCGCCTCCAAGGCTTCAGCCCGCACCCGGGTTGGCGAACTGCGCCCCCAAGCCCCGCGATGCCGAGCAATTCCCCAACCAGTCCTCCGCGCAACGATGGGAGGCTGCTGTTGAAGTACAGGTGGGTGTGGAGCCTCTCAAACCTGTGTCCCGGTACCACCCCGCCTCTCTCTCCTCTCCCCTCCTGGGCCCATTGAGGGTAAGCCTGCGCCGTTGTCGAGGAGGGCGGTGCCGTCACGCAGGCAGGAGGAACGCCCTCGCTCCCTCCAGTCGGTTCTAGAGGGCTACAAGCGATCAGTCGTCTGCCTGCTAGCTGAGGGCGCACTGGGACCGATGAGGCGAAGTGCCCCGACCAGGGAGATTCCGCCGTGTGTGACGCAAGCTGTACGGCACCGGCCACCACACATTGTCGACTTGACGCTGACGGATCGTCCGGGGATTCGTTAGCGCAGCGAGCACACGGTGAATCTCCCCAGGGGCACCGCGCCGCCAATGACGATCGGGAAGTCCAAGACCCCAACAGGCAGCACGACGGCGCCTCGACGAGACGCTCAAACACCGAGCCCGCGACTGCCAAAACCGATCGAAGCGTCACCAAAAACCTATGTCAAGCCGAGCCGAACCCGCCGACCCCGACCCCGACCCCGACCCGACAAACCCAACAAACCCGACAAACCCGACGAACCCGACAAGATAGAAGTCCCCATCGCCACCCCCGGAGCCCAGATGCCCACCTACCCCAACCTCCTCGCCCCCCTGGATCTGGGCCACATCACCCTGAAAAATCGGGTGCTGATGGGCTCCATGCATGTCGGACTGGAGGAGGACCGGGACTACACCCGGATGGCTGGCTACTTCGCGGCCCGGGCCCGGGGCGGGGTCGGACTCATCGTGACCGGCGGGGTCGCCCCCAACCGCAGCGGCTGGCTCAAGCCCTTCGCCGCCAAGCTCACCACCGCTGGTGAGGCCCGAAAGCACCGGCAGGTGACCGAAGCCGTGCACGCTGAGGGGGGGCGCATCGCGCTGCAGATCCTCCACGCCGGGCGCTACGGCTATCACCCCATGGCCGCGGCCCCCTCTCCCATCAAGTCGCCCATCAGCCCCTTCCCGCCCCGGGGCCTCTCCGCCCGCGGCGTGCGCGCCACCATCGACGACTTCGCCAACTGCGCCTCCCGGGCGCGGGAGGCCGGCTACGACGGCGTCGAGATCATGGGCAGCGAGGGCTACCTCATCAACCAGTTCATCGCCCGCCACACCAACAAGCGCACCGATGAGTGGGGCGGCGCCTACGAGAACCGTATCCGCTTCGCGGTGGAGATCGTGCGCCGGGTGCGGGAAGCCTGTGGGCCTGACTTCATCATCATCTTCCGCCTCTCCATGCTGGACCTGATCCCCGACGGCAGCACCTGGCCTGAGGTCGTGCAGCTGGCGAAGGCGATTGAGGCGGCGGGGGCGAGCATCATCAACACAGGTATCGGCTGGCACGAGGCCCGCGTGCCCACCATCGCCACCATGGTGCCGCGCGGGGCCTTCGGCTGGGTCACCAAGCGGCTGATGGGCGAGGTCGGCGTGCCGCTCATCACCTCCAACCGCATCAACACCCCCGAGAAGGCCGAGGAGATCCTGGCTGGTGGGATGGCTGACATGGTCTCCATGGCCCGGCCGCTGCTGGCGGATCCGGAGTTCGTGAAGAAGGCGGAGGCAGGCCGTGAGGATGAGATCAACACCTGCATCGCCTGCAATCAGGCCTGCCTGGACCACGTCTTCAAGAACCAGCGGGCCAGCTGTTTGGTGAACCCGCGGGCCTGCTACGAGACCGAGCGGTTCGTGAAGCCCGCGGTCGAGAAGAAGCGGGTCGCGGTGGTGGGCGCGGGGCCGGCTGGCCTGTCGGCGGCCTGTACGGCGGCGGAGCGGGGACACGCGGTGACGCTCTTCGAGGCCTCTGGGGCCATCGGCGGGCAGTTCAACATGGCGAAGAAGATCCCCGGTAAGGAGGAGTTCTCCGAGACCCTGCGCTACTTCGGCCGGCGGCTGGAGCTGGCGGGCGTCGAGCTCAAGCTCGGGACGAAGGCCGAGGTCGACACCGTGCGTGAGTACGACGAGGTGATCCTCTCGACCGGCGTGAGGCCCAGGAAGCTCAGCATCGAGGGCATCGAGCACCCCAAGGTGTTGAGCTACGTCCAGGTGCTGGCGGATGAGGTCGAGGTCGGCCACAAGGTCGCCCTGGTGGGCGCGGGCGGCATCGGCTTCGATGTGGGCGAGTACCTGACGCATGTGCAGGTGGAGCTGCCGCCCATCGAGGCCTACCTCGCGGAGTGGGGTATCGACGCGGCGCACAGCGGCCAGGGTGGCCTGAAGGCCGCTGAGGTTCCCGCCCCGGCGCGTGAGGTGTGGCTGCTCCAGCGCTCGGACGGCAAGCTCGGCGGCAAGCTCGGCAAGACGACGGGCTGGATTCACCGCGCGACCTTGAAGAGCCGGGGCGTGAAGATGATCGCCGGAGTCGCCTACAAGAAGATCGACGACGCGGGGCTGCACATCGAGGTGGATGGGAAGCCCCAGGTGCTCGACGTGGACAACGTGGTGATCTGCGCGGGTCAGGTGCCGCTGTTCACCTTGGAGGCGCCCCTGAAGGCGCTCGGTGTGAACGTGCACCGCATCGGCGGCGCCCTGGAGGCCGGCGAGCTGGATGCCAAGCGGGCCATCGCGCAAGGTGAAGCGCTGGCCGCGAAGCTCTGAGAGGCAGCAGCCCATGAGGGCGCTGACGCGACCGTGAGGCGCTGGACGCATCCGCGCCTCTTCCAGGAGATCAGCACATGCGGAGATTCCATCATTTCGGCATCCCGACGACGGGTCCGCTGAAGGATGAGCGACACCTCCCCCACCTGAAGATGTTCGTCGGGGACTACACGAAGAGCGACTTCAGCGTGGAGTGGATGCGCTTCGAGCCGGACGCCGACTACCCCGAGCTGGTCAAGACCGTGCCGCACGTCGCCTTTGAGGTCGATGACCTGGCGGCCGAGCTCGTCGGAAAGAACGTCATCATCGCGCCCAACAACCCCTCTCCCGGCCTGGTGGTCGCCTTCATTGAAGACAGCGGCGCCCCGATTGAGCTGATGCAGATCGACCACGCGGTCTTCAAGGAGTGATTGAACTCCAACGCAGTGAGCGGGTTCTGTAAGGAAGGGAAGAGAGAGAGCGTTCTCGCAGCCTGTTGGCGGTCCACAACAACCTCTCTCTTCCTCTCTCTTCCTTTCTCTTCCTTTCTCTTCTGAGTTTGTCGCCATCGACTCCAAGGCTTCAGCCCGCACCCGGGTTGGGCACCTGCAGCACCAAGCCAGTGGTGACGACCCATCCCCCAACCAGTCCTCCGCGCAACGACCGGAGGCTGTTGTTGAAGCAGAAGTGGGTGCGGAGCCTCTCCAACCTGTGTCCCGGTCCCACCCGTACCTCTCTCCTCTCCCCTCCTGGGCCCAGCGAGGGTAAGCCCGCGCCGTTGTCGACGAGGGCGGTGAGGCTCCGTCAGCGAGAGGAACGCCCGCGCTACCTCCAGTCGGTTCTAGAGGGCTACCAGACGTCCAGTCGTCTGCCTGCAGGCTGAGGACGCCCTGGGACCGCCAATGGCGAAGTGCCCCGACCAGGGAGATTCGGGCGTGTGTGACGCAAGCTGCACGGCACCGGCCACCAACCTTGTCGACTTGACGCTGACGAATCGTCCGGGGATTCGTTAGCGCAGCGAGCACACGTCGAATCTACCCAGGGGCACCGCGCCACCACAGAGGTTCGGGAAGTCCAACAACACAACAGGCAGAACGACGGCGCCTTGCCGTGACGCTCAAAAACCGAGCCCGCAACTGCCGAGACCGCTCTCGCCAGTCCCATCAACCTTCGTCAAACAAAGCCGAACCCCGACCCGAATCGAGCCCGACAACCCGACGACCCGACGACCCGACGACCCGACGACCCGACGACCCAACAACCCCTCAAGAGCCAGTCCAAGCAAGAAACCCCTCAGGATCCGCCTGAATACGAGCCAGCAAGGTCGGTGAGATCTCCCCCGCCCGAAGCATGAGCCTCTCAGCCGACACCCCGAGCACATCAGCCAGACGCGTGAGGGCCTCCGGGGAGAGCTTCTTCTCGCCGCATTCCACCCGCGACAGCAGGCTGCCCGAGACCCCGATGGCGGTCCCCAGACGTCGCTGGCTCAGTCGACGGGCCTTCCGCTCAGCGCTCAGCCACGCCCCGAACGAGGTCGGCGCCTCGGGCGCTGGTGACGCCGACTCGACGGGATCCGTGGTGGCCGGGGCTTCGTCGTCCTGGCTCCAGGTGATGCGTCCCCAGGCGGAGTGGTTGTGGATGCTCTCCAGGTTCTCCGCGGAGACCTCGAGCCACCGCACCCCGGGCAGGGCTCGCAGGCTCAGGACCACCTCGCGCAGGAGATCCTCCACGAAGCGGGGGTTCTCGTAGGCCAGCTCGGTGACGTACTTCTCGTCCTCTCGCTTCAGCAGCGCGTAGAGCGGCGCGCTGGCGCACTTCTCCACCGCCGCGACCACGTCCTCGATCCAGACCATGCCGTCGAAGCGCAGCGACACATCGACCAGGCCGCGCTGGTTGTGCGCGCCGTAGCGGCTGACCGCCTTGGAGCAGGGGCAGAGCGTCGTCACCGGCACCTGGACGCTCAGGACGAAGTCCATGGTCTCGCCCTTGCGGCTGGCCTCGAAGCGGCAGTCGTAGTCCATCAGGCTGGCCACCTGGCTCACCGGTGCTCGGCGCTCCAGGAAGTAGGGGAAGCTCGCGCTGATGTACGCATCGTGGGCCTCCAGGCGTCGCTGGACGCTGGCCAGAAGCTCTGGGACGGTGCGCAGTGAGAGCTCGCCGCGGTAGTCGTGGAGGATCTCCACGAAGCGGCTCATGTGGGTGCCCTTCACGTCCGCGGGCAGGCCCACGCTCATGGAGAGGGTCGCCACCGTGTCCTGCTTGCTGCGGGCCTTGTCCCAGACGGTGATAGGGGTGCGCAGGTCGCGGATCCCCACCTCGTTGATGGGGAGGGCGCGCTCATCGCGCTCGGCGGCGTGATCCGGGAGATCGTCGCGCTGGATGGGGGGATTGCTCGTCATGACGCGCACATTACGTGTGTTGACTATAGTGTCAAGTGCCTGTTGTTGAGTTGGTATCAGCGCGCGGAGGCGCCCCCGCGTTTGTCATCGGTGACGTGGAAGGCGCATAATGGATGAGAATTTATCTCCACGGCGTGGGGCTCATGGTTGCCGACCGAGTGGCTGTATTGCCTGTGATTTTTGGGTTGGCGCTGCTGACGGCCTGCTCCAGCGGCGCGCTCCCGCCGCCGCCAGGGGAGCGGGATGCGGACACGGACATCGCTGGCGAGACCTCGGGGCCGGTGGACACCGCGTCGTCCACGGGGGGGACGCGGGACACGGGGGGCGAAGCGACGGATCCGGTCGACACCGGGGAGCAGACCGGCGCAGCCGACACCGGGGCGGCCGACAGCGCGGACACGGACGCTGTGGTGCCCGCGGGCTGTCCGCCTGAGATGAGCGCCATCGCTGGTGACGACGGGGTGGTCCGGTACTGCATCGATACGTATGAGGTTGTGCTCTCGGACCCGCTCGCCGTTGGCACCACCGATCAGTACGGTGAGGACATCGTACCTCCGAAGGCGACGGCGCAGTCGCTGGCGGGCGAGCTGCCCGCGGTGGGGGTGAGCTACGGCCAGGCGGTGGCCATCTGCGCCAACACCCCGGTCTTTGACGGCGCGGGGGAGATCGCGGGCTACAAGCGCCTGCCTACCACTGACGAGTGGCGGGATGCCGCGGACGGTGTAGTCGGTGAGGGCGGGCTCGCGTACCCCTATGGGGATGTGTTCGACGAGGATGCCTGCGCCTGCACGGATGACGACGACGACATCCTCTACGCGGACTACCTCCCGGCCGGCTCATTTCCCCGCTGCGTGAGCCCCGCGGGCGTGTTCGACCAGTCCGGAAACATCTGGGAGTGGTCGGATCCCGGCCGGACGATCGAGCGGGCGGCGTGGTGGAGTGTGGCCGAGCCGCTGGGGCTGCTGGAGGTGGACGGCTACCTCGGCGCGACGAGCGAAGCGGCGCTGGCGTCGGTCTCCCTGGTTCAGGACGCGGACGGCGCCGAGATGTGGCTGGACAGCGACGGTCGGGCGATGGTGAGCGTCGATCTGGCCAGCCTGGAGGGGCAGGAGATGCTGCTCATCAAGCTGCTCAGCATCGACGGCGAGGATCGGTTCACCCTGCTGCCGATCCAGAAGGAGCCGCTGGATCCGGACGCTGACGTGAGCGACGCCCTGCTGCGCGTCATGGTCGAGTGGGACGGGCACCCCCTGGCCGAGAAGGTGGGCGGGGCCCACTACGTCAGGCACGAGAGCTGCCGCATCGACGGCGACGGCGATCACTCCCACCACCACGCCTTCAACGGCACCATCGGCTTCCGCTGTGTCGCGGAGCCGCTCGACGGAGGCCGCCTTTAGCCGGAATACAGCCTGTACACCTGGCGTGTCGATCCAGTGTCGCGGATGCGGGGTGCTGAGCGTCCTGTTAATCCAGCCGGCTGGAGAGAGGCACCGATGCGATTCCGCGACGTTTGCGTGGAGACCCTCGTTTACGAACTCCCGCCGGTTGTCGTCCGGACGGCGGAGATCGAGCGTGAGCTGGCCCCGCTGTACCGGCGGATGGGCATCAAGCCCGGCTGGTTGGAGACGGTCACCGGCATTCAGGAGCGGCGGCTCTGGGATGTGTCCGAGAGTGCCCCGGAGGTCGCTGCCCGCGTGAGCCGGCGGGCGCTGGATGAGGCCGGCGTGGACCCCGGCGACATCGGCGTGATCATCAGCGCATCCGTCAGCCGTGAGTACGTCGAGCCCTCGACGGCGTGCATGATCCATGGCGCGCTCGGGCTCTCGCCCCACTGCCTGAACTTCGACATCGTCAACGCCTGCCTCGGCTTCCTGAACGGCATGATCACCGTCTCGACCCTGATCGAGGCGGGGCACATCAAGGCCGGCCTGGTGGTCTCCGCCGAGAGCAGCCGGGTGGTGCTGGAGGCGACGCTGGAGCGCCTGCGTCGACCGGGCGCCGGTATCCACGAGTACAAGGACGAGCTTGCGAGCCTGACCCTCGGCAGCGCCGCGGTGGCCATGGTGATGACCAAGCGGGAGAACTCGCGCACCGACCGGCGCTTCCTCGGCGGCACCATCCTCGCCGCCACCGAGCACAACGACCTCTGCCGCGGCACAACCACCCGCATGGTGACCGACTCGGCGCGCCTGCTGGGCGCGGGCATCTCGCTCGCCGAGAAGACCTGGCCCCGGTTCCGCGAGGAGATCGGCTGGTCGCCGGACAACATCAACGAGTACGTCCTGCATCAGGTCGGCCGCGCCCATCACCGCAACCTGATGACCTCCCTGAAGCTCCCCCACGAGCGGGCGCTGGAGGTCTACTCGGGGCTCGGCAACATCGGCAGCGCCGGCGTGCCGCTGACCGCCGCCCGCGCCGCCGAGCTGGGCCGGGTCCAGCCCGGCGATCACCTCGCGTTGATGGGGATCGGCAGCGGACTGAACTGCGCCATGATGGGGATCGAATGGTGAGCCCGATGAACGCCTCCACTTCTCCGAAGATCGTCCCCCCCGACCTCGCGGCGGCCTATCCCTGGTCCGGCACCTGGCTCGACGTGGACGGCGGCCGCATGCACTACCTGGACGAGGGCCCCCGGGACGCTCCGGTGATGCTCGCCCTGCACGGCAACCCCACCTGGTCCTTCTACTGGCGGGCGCTGATCAAGAACTTCTCGGATCGGTACCGGGTGGTGGTCCCGGATCACATCGGCTGCGGCCTCTCCGACAAGCCCCAGGGCTGGCCCTACCGCCTCGCGGGCCACATCGGAAACGTCGAGCGGCTGGTCGATCACCTCGGCCTGAAGGACATCACCTTCGTGCTGCACGACTGGGGCGGCGCCATCGGCATGGGCGCCGCCGGCCGCCGGCCCGAGCTGGCCCGCCGCTTCATCGTGACCAACACCGCCGCCTTCCGAAGCGAGCGCATCCCCTTCTCCATCGCCGCCTGCAAGTGGCCGATCTACGGCCCGCTCGCGGTGCGAGGCTTCAACGGCTTCGCCCGGGTGGCCACCCTCCGCGCCAGCGCCAAGGGCCTGTCCCCGGCGGCGAAGAAGGGCCTGCTCTTCCCCTACAGCTCCTGGGCCTCACGCATCGCCACCCTGCGCTTCGTCGAGGACATCCCCATGGACGCCTCCCACCCCAGCTGGAGCACGCTCGGCGCGGTGGAGGACGACCTGGAGAAGCTCCGGGACCGACCCATGTTGCTGATCTGGGGTGAGAAGGACTTCTGCTTCGACGCCTCCTTCCGCGAGGAGTGGCAGCGCCGCTTCCCCGAGGCGCAGGCGCTCAGCCTGAACGACGTCTCCCACTACGTGATGGAGGACGCCCCCGAGCGGGCGCTGGAGGCCATGGAGCGCTTCCTGGAGCGCAGCAGCGCGTCGGAGTGATCGGCGCACCTCGGCTCAGAGGCCCAGGTCGAGCAGGCAGCCCTGGGCTGCGTCCTCATCGAAGATGTAGTCGCCGGACAGCTCCAGCAGATCCTGATCATTGACCGTCGCGGAGTCGAACTCGATGACGCCGCAGGGGATGTAGGACTGCAGGAAGTCGGTCAGCAGGGTGGACAGCTCCTCCAGGCCGCGCTCCAGGGAGATCTCCAGGGACGTCAGCACGGACCCCCACTGGGCGCCCTCCAGATCCAGCGGCGCCACGTCCGCGAGCAGCTCGGCGCGGTTCAGCTCCTGTACGCGGGTGATCGCGAGGTTGAGCGTGGTGATCTCCACGCGCTGGGTGTCGCCATCCCCCTCGACGCTCACGACAGCCTCGCCGCTCAGATCGATGGCGAACTCCCGGGTGATGGTCTCGGTGGTGCTGACCAGAACCCACTCACAGTCCCGCGGGCGGACGCCGCCCTCACAGACCCGCTCCAGGCCGGGGAGGTTCGCCTCTTCCTCGAAGCGAACGATGACGTTCGGCCATTGAATGAGCAGGCCGCCGTTCTCCGGCAGCACATGCGGGGGGGCGGTCAGCTGGATCGAGGCGTCCTCGGCGGACAGGCCGGCGTCCTGGAGGGCGTCCACCAGCGCGTCGGTGGCCCAGGTCGTCAGATCCTGAGCGTAGTAGGCCAGGGCGTCGTTGGCGGCGCCCAGGTCGCCCAGAGCGATCAGGTCCACGCCGTCAGGTGCGTCGTCAATGGAGACGGACAGCGCGTCGCTCGCCAGCGGCGGGCGGACCGCGCCGCTGAGGGTCAGCGAGCGCTGGAAGTCCCCGGCGCCGTCATTGTCGCTGTAGGTGAAGGGCGCCACGAGCGCCCACTCTGCCAGGGCGGGCAGATCCCAGGTGAAGTTGCCGCCGAGGACGGCGCCGTAGTCGTAGTTGTAGAGTGACGTCAGGGCGTAGGCGGCGTCGCTGCTGTCATCCAGATCCCACTCAACGCTGAACTCGGTGTCTCCTGTCGCCGACTGTATTCCATCTCCGATGAGGGGGAGGTCGATCAGGTTGCCGCCGACGAAGAGCCAGGCGGCCCCCTCGAGGCCGAGGATGGTCTGAACCATGTCGTCCTCGACGTCGTCGAAGCACCCATCGAACCACTCATCACACTCATCATAGTCAGCGGTGTAGTGGTGCTCTTGGACCACATAGGAGAGGTAGTCCGCGGTGAGCGCTTCCAGCGCGACCTCCAGGAAGTGCTGCCCGTCACTGTTCTGATTGATGAGGAGCCCCAGATCGGTCGTCAGATCCTCGGCGTCAAAGCGCAGGCGCACCATCGACCAGTTCACGTTGGGGAAGACGAGCTCTTCGGGGGTGGGATCGACCGGGTAGGCTGAAGCGTAGTCCTCGCATTCCGCGATGACGCTCGGATCCTGGCCCAACTCGTCACAGTTGTCCGGTTCGGGATAGATATGGGTGCACGCGATGATAGCTGCCTCCCTGCAGTCGCTGAAGGCGTCGTCGTAGGAGTAGGTGTAGTAGGGGTCGCAGGCATCCGACTGCTGGGAGTCGTCGCTGTCGCTGCAGAAGCTGAACTCAAAGACCGCCTCGCCTTCCCAGAAGCTCGCTTCCAGCTCAACCTCCGGGCCGGTCGCGTCGGTGTCGAGGTTGAGATCATCCAACGCCATCGTCAACGTATCTGGGATGTAGCGGATCCGAACCCAGACCTCTTCGTTGATGCTGATCAGATCGATGAACCGGTCGAAGACAGTGGGATCGCTGTCCGGGCCCATCCGAACCACAACGTCGAGGAAGTCGTCGCTGGACAGCTCGACGTTGATGGCGTGCTCGAAGAACGCAATCAGGTTGAAGCTGTCCAGTGTGTGGTTGTCGAGGTAGGCATACATCGCGTCGAGCGCGCCGCCGCCGCCGTCATCAATGTCGCTGTAGCCCTGACCGATGGTCTCCTGCGAGGCGGCGCTCAGGTACAGCGGCGCGGCCGCGCGCTCACTGGGGGCGACCGGCACGGTGACGAAGGCCCCGGCGATGTCCCCCGCGTCCGCCTCGGTGTTGGAGACGGCGTAGCAGAACGCCTGAACTGGTGTGTCGCCCATCTGTGCGAGATCGTACCATGTGGTCGGGCCCGCCCCCGGGGCCACGATGGGCTGGAGATCCGCGCACTCCGAGGGCGCGTCGCTCTCATCGCAGGCCCCCGTCAGGTCCACTGCCCAGAGCTTCTCCCCCGCCGGCAGCGAAGAGACGGCGCCGTCGACCGTCTGCTCGAAGTTCACCGCGGGCATGCCGTCCGGTTGCTCGTAGGTGCCGTTGTCATCGAGCTGCTGGTCGAAGATGTATCCGCAGACCTGAAGCGAACCGCCGGGGGACCGTACGGACGACATCGGAAAGCTGGCGTGGTAGTTCCCGGACGGGTGGCTGGTGTCGGGAGCGTCGTCGGGGCTGGCCTTGTATATCCCACCGAAGACACGGGTGATGACGATCCCGGACTCAGCGGGGATGACCGGCTGGTCGTGGCCGCCGTCGCAGTCATTGTCGAGGCCGTCGCCGAGCACCTCCGTTTCGATACAGTCCGAAGCAGTGACCGGGCCTGGGGTGGTCAGGCCGGCGGCCAGCGCGAGCAGGCAGAGTACGGGCGAGCGGCGGATGATACCGTGATTCATGATGGGTGAACTTTTCATACTGACGGCGACCGAACTGGCCCCGGTCGGCTCTTCGGTTTGAA